>JACCDG010193351.1_pt1 | contig 143774 bp, 156 predicted proteins | sample 7442471 | NCBI WGS metagenome assembly JACCDG01 (sample SAMN15323444, study PRJNA562643) | freshwater metagenome | isolation source: river surface water | place: USA:Blue River Watershed | collected 2017-08-17 | reverse complement strand
TTACAATTATTGTGCGACATATATGACACAACTTGAAACATTAAAACGTGAATTTCTAGAGCATATTGAAATCGAGAAGGGGCGAGCTCTGAAGACAGTGGAGAATTACGACCATTATATTTCGCGCTATCTTGAATTCTCAAAAGCCAAGAACCCAGAGGATATTACGGCCACATCTGTCCGCGAATTCAGACTCTGGCTCAACAGACAATCGATGGGCAACAACCGTGCCACTGGCAAAACTGTTTCGCGCAAAACCCAAAATTATTATATGATTGCGCTCCGAGTGTTTCTCAAGTTCCTCACTCGTCGAAAAGTGGAATCAATGTCGGCCGAAGAAATTGACTTGGCAAAGATTCCCGAACGGCACCTTGATCTTATTTCATCAAGTGAACTTTCACGACTATTGAAAAGTTCCGAAGGTGACGATATCAAATCTCTTCGCGATAAATCTATCCTTGAGCTCCTCTTCTCTACCGGCCTCCGTGTGTCGGAATTGTGTTCACTCACCAATGACTTTGATCTAAGTGCCGAAGAATTCTCGATCCGTGGTAAAGGTGGCAAGGTGCGAGTCGTCTTTGTTTCACTCGAGGCGCGCGATGCTCTCAAAAAATATCTTAGCTTGCGAAAAGATATGTCTGACGCCCTCTTTGTCCAAGTCGGCAAAGAATTGGAAACTAAAAAAGATGTGCGTGGTCTCACACGACGATCGATAGAGCGTATTGTGAAACAGTGCGCGATCAAGGCAGGTATCTCCAAGAAAGTGACCCCACACGTGATTCGCCACTGCTTCGCAACAGACTTACTCTCCAATGGCGCAGACATAAGAAGTGTACAAATGATGCTCGGCCACGCCAACATCGCAACGACTCAAATTTATACACATGTTACTGATGCACACCTTCGTGACGTACATAAGAAATTCCATAGCAAGGGGAAATAAAAAAAGCCTTAGCAGATGTGTAACCAAGGCTTTTTCTAGGGGTGACTAATCCCCTTTTAACTACTACTTTTACCGTTTTAAACGACCTAAGTACTTCCCAGCCGGGGCCATAAGTTCCTCTGGGGTATATGTTATTGCAATTCATTTAAATCCTACTCCTCCCACATAAAAAGTCAACAATTTTTATTTCTGATATACTGTGTGTATGAAACTTATTTCTTGGAACGTGAATGGAATACGGGCGGTGGATAAAAAAGGTCTCTTTGTGCCATTTGTGAAGAAGTTCAAGCCCGACATTATTTGTCTCCAAGAAACCAAAGCAGAGCAACATCAGTCCCCGATTGATTTGCCAGAGTACCAAGAGTTCTGGAATTCAGCTATCAAGAAGGGTTACAGTGGTACCGCAATTTTTACGCGCGAGAAACCTCTGAAGGTACTTTATGATATTCCGGAATCGATTACGAAGAAGTGCAAACTTGTTGGAGATAAATATGGCGACCCAAATACCGAGGGGCGTGTGATCGCAATTGAGCTTGCCAAATTTTTCGTAGTCACCGTGTATACGCCCAATGCCAAAGATGATCTCTCTCGGATTCCCCTCCGGCACAAACAGTGGGACAGAGCATTCCTTGCATATATGCAAATGCTTGAAAAGAAAAAGCCAGTAATATTTTGCGGAGATCTCAATGTTGCTCACACGGAAGATGACTTGGCTCGGCCAAAAGAAAATATTGGCAACAAAGGCTTCACGAATGAAGAGCGTGAAGGGTTTCAAAATTTCATCGATGCAGGATTTATTGATACTTTCCGAATGTTTACGAAAGGCAATGGGCACTACAGTTGGTGGAGTCACTTTGCCAATGCACGTGCGCGCAATGTTGGCTGGCGGATAGATTATTTTTGTGTTTCGAAAAGTTTGAAAGCAAAAGTAAAAGATGCAAAAATTTTACCAGAGGTCCTAGGGAGCGACCACTGCCCTATTCTTTTAGAGCTAAAATAACATTTTGATTTTTTCTTTTTGCGTGGTAATTTAAGATAAAAGAAAAACAAATGAATCATAATCATTTATACGGACTAATTTGCTTTATTGTTGCTACTATCTTAATCATATATATAATTATTTTGATAAAAAAAGGTAATAACAAGGAGCCATAGCCAAAATTTTTGCAAAACAAAAATTTTGGCTATTTTTGATTCCACACAATATCAAAAAGTGCTCGTTGGGTTTTTGCGATTTCTGCTCCTTCTATAATTGTTACAAAAATTTCTTTATCAAGAGAGAATAGTATAACTTTATTTCCAATAATAAATTGATCTGTTGTTCCAAAGGGTTCACCTTCCCCAAAATATTTAATAAAATGATTTTTAGGAATTTTGTCTTGCATGTTTTCGACCCACATTCTGCTTTTCTCTCCTCCATATATAAGTTCGCGTATGTGCGGGTCTCTTATTTTCTTTATTAAAATACTATATTCTTTTAGTAGTTCGGGAAAGTTCTCTACCATAAATGTGATATTCCCCAGCCACAAACCTTCTTCTTTATTGCTCAGGAGTGAATACGCTTCCTGGTATGCAATTCTTGCCCCCGCTATGCCTTCGAGCATTCGCACTTTTGGTCGGGTATCATTTTTCTGCAATGCAATAAGTTCTGGCAAGATATTATCGGCTTGCTCTGCGCGAAATTTCGCAAGCTCCACCAATCTTTTCGGATGCACTGCAGAGTAGAACTTCTTCTTTCCTTTTGTTATTTCACCAGAAAGGCCTAGTAAATTTAATTCATCAATAATCAAATAAACTGTCGGGCGCTTCAGATTCGCCTTCTTTGCAATTCGAGTCATTCCTGATTCACCGAGCTCGAGCATTGCAACATACACTTGTGCTTGTTTCTCTGTGAGCCCAAGCTTCTTTAGGGTGTTTAAAATGTCCATACGTTCTATATTATTCTTTTACCCACAAAACGTCAATATTTTTGACAGAAATATCCATTGTATAATAAATATCCTTTATATTTTATGTATTTTCACGAATAATTTTGTAGTTATAATTGACTATTCCTTTAGTTATGAGATAATTGTTCATATGGAAAATAAAAACTGCCAGAATTGTAAAAAAGATTTCGTCGTTGACGAGCGCGGTGCACTTTATTATAAGAAGATTAATGTCCCCCATCCTACTTGGTGTCCGGATTGTAGGTTCGTGCGTCGTGTGTCGAATATCAACGGCTTCTCCGTTTTTTATCGTAATTGCGATCTGTGTGGCAAGCGTACCCTCTCTGCGTACCCATCATCACAAAAGATTACAGTTTATTGTCAGCCATGCTGGTGGGGCGACACTTGGGATGGTACCGAATACCAAATGGATTATGACCCAAGTCGTAATTTCCTCGAACAAGTAAAAGAACTAAGTGAAAAGACTCCATTCTGTGCACTCGAGACAACATACTTAACTCTCAAAGATTGCGAATATTGTAATGCAATTGCTTATAGTAAAAATTGTATTCTTGCTAGTTGGTCCGACTATTGTGAAAATGTTTGTTATTCGGGATTTAATAATGGAGTCAAAGATACATCCGACTGTCTACGTATGCAAGATTCTGAGCTTTGTTATGAATCAATCGGGCAAAATAAATCTTATCGAACCTTGTATTCTGAAGAATGCGATTCTTGTACCGATGTAATGTTCTCTCGCAATTGTTATGGATGTACCAATTGTATTGGTTGTGTGAATTTGCGCGGAGCAAGTTACTCAATTTTTAATGTTAAATATTCAAAAGAAGAATACGCAGAGAAAGTAAAAGAAATGAAATTGGACACTCGGTCTGGAATTAAAAAAGTAAAAGAAGAGGCCGAGAAATTTTGGAACACTCTTCCCTATCGTGCGTATTCCGGTAACACCTTTAACCTCAACACAACTGGTGAATATGTATATGGCTCGAAGAATTCCAAAGAAATGTATATTTCCAACGGGGCAGAAGATTGCCGTAACTGCCAATTTGTTACAGTGGCACCTGCGCGTGACTGTGTGGATTATTCTGGATGGGGCAACAATGCACAATTAATTTACGAGTCGGCAAATATTGGCGACAATGTTAGTAATGTAAAATTTTCCTATTATTGTTTCCCTGATGTATTAAACACTGAATACTCTATGTGGGTTATCGCAGGGAAAAATAATTTTGGTTGTGTTAATTTGAAACGTAAACAATATGCGATTCTCAATAAAGTATACGATCAAGAAACTTATGAAAAATTGAAAGAGCAAATAATCGAGAGTATGAAAAATGATCCCTATATAGATAAACTTGGACGCAAGTATTATTATGGAGAATTTTTTCCACCAGAATTCGGCAAGTACTCATACAATACTTCGAATGCCAATAAATTTATTCCAAAGACAAAAGAGCAAGCCGAGAGTGAAGGATATTTCTGGCACGAAGAGCCCGAAGCAATTGTGGAATCAACAATAGATGGTAATAATTTGCCCGAGACATTGGCCGAAAGTGGCGATGCAATTTTAAACGAAGTTATTGCTTGTACAACTTGCCCAAAGAAATACAAAATCATTCAACTTGAATATAGTATTTTGCAAAGACTTAATGTCCCTATACCAGACCAATGCCCAAAGTGCCGAGATAAAAATCGCTTTGCGAAAATTAACCCACCAATATTTTACGAAAGAAATTGTGCGAAGTGTAACGAGGTTGTGACCACAGCATTTGCCCCAGAAAGACCCGAAGTAATCTATTGCGAAAAATGTTATCAAGGAGAATTTGTTTAAATATATGAATAAAATAATTTTAAATAATGAAGATTACCATATAAAAGAATCGGACCTACCCTATTTAATTGTTTATGGTAGGAAATCTGGAGGCTCACATTTTACCCTTGCTTTGGTTAAAGATTTGTTCTTGTCTGGGTCAAAAATATTATTTTTGACCGCTTTCCATATGGTGAAAGACAGTTTTTTAGAACAAGTTGGTCCAGACCACTCTCAAATTTCATTTGTGACAAATACAGATGAATTAAAAAATGCTCAAAATAGTCAATGCATAATTTTAGAAAGTGGGAACGAAAATTTGTTTATAGAAGCAATCAAAAGACTTCCAGACATAAATGAGCGAGTCGTCTTGGTAAAAAATATTGAAGCATTTAGCATGCCGATTTTTGATCATGCTTTAAATTTAAACAAAATTATTATATCCGGAGATATTGATAACTGTGTTGCGAAAGATGAAATTATAAAAAAATCATTTGAAACTATAGTGGCATTTAATAAAACAGAAACAGTTCTACCGATAGAGGTACCTGTGTTAGAAAAGTGGTCAGGATATCTTTCTGCTAAGACTAAACAAGGTATTGTAAAAGTGTCGATAAATTAAATGATTACTACTCTTTACTCCACAATTTTTTGAATACTTCTCTCATGTTGTGCGCCATTACGGAGTCGTGGACTTCTACTAGGTAGTGTGGCTTTTGGTTTGTTACTATCATCACTATATAGGAGCCTATAACCCACTGCGTCGCGGTGAAATCCTCTGCTCCATTCCAGAATCTTATATTTCTTCTTTCAAGATTTTGCTCGGCCATATGCTTCTCGATTTCTTTATCGTTGCTGAAAAGCTTGAGATCAATTTCCTTTGGTGCATTCTTCCAATACCAGTGTATCCAATCTTCGAAATTTTCTACAAATGTATGATCTTGGAATCCCCACCAAGTCGTACCTGTCGCGAGCAGACTCTCATTCCACTTTGGGCTTGCTTCGTGTAAATAGTCCTTTATATCCCCTTCTTCGACGAAACGAATCTTTGGCACAGAATATGTTTTGGACTCGGGAATATTTTTCAAGAAATTTTGAAGTTCATTAATTGAATTTTCTTTTTTTGCTAGACTCTCTTGTTCCTTTTTTATAATCTTGCCGAGCTCATTTCCTTTCACGGGCAAATAGTACAGAGTCTTGCCACCCAAGTCCTCGATTATCAAACCTTTGTCTTTCAGTTCTTTCGCTACACTATATATAGTAGTGCGATTAATCTTCGCAAGACGCGAGAGTTGTGCCGGCGCAATTTTGCCATATTCAAGAATTAGCTTATAGACAATTATCTCTTTGTTCCCAAGCCCGAGGTCATTTAAAGTTTTTTCTAACATATTCATATAATATCACAGTTGTTGAAAAATTATCAACATTTTATATAAATTTACCTTGATTTATTAACTATGTATTGTATTATATAGCTATGAATGAAACAAAATTGTGCCAAAATTGTAAACAAAACTTTACTATAGATACTGAAGACAAATCTTTTTATACACGGATGAATGTGCCCTATCCTACATTCTGCCCTATGTGTCGTGCACAGCGCCGACTCGCGTTTCGTAATGAGCGGGGGCTTTATAAACGGAAAAGCGACTACAGTGGCAAAGAAATTTTTTCTATGTATTCCAATGAATCTCCTGTGAAAGTTTACGAGCGTGATGTGTGGCTCTCCGATGTTTGGGACCCAACAGAGTATGGGCGTGATATTGATTGGTCTCGACCATTCTTCGCTCAGCTCTATGAACTAATGCTCGAAGTCCCCTTCAAGGCCAACAACCTAGTCCATGGAATTGATAGTGAATATTCCAACAATGCAACTGATCCAAAAAAGTGTTACTTGGTATTCAATGCTACTAATCCCGAGGATTGTATGTATTCAAATGGAGTAAATTTTTCTCGTGATTGTGTAGACTGCTCACACATTTCCAAAACGGAATCAAGTTACGGGAGCTTCTGGCTTGGCTCGTGCTATCGCACACACTATTCATCACAATGTGTAGACTCGAGTGATCTATGGTTCTGCCGAGATTGCCAAGGATGCCTCAATTGTTTCGGCTCGGTGAATTTGCGGAATAAAAGTTATTGTTTCTTCAATAAGCAATTGAGCAAAGAGGAATATAATAAAAAAGTTGCGGAGTACAATTTGCATACACGCGAAGGTGTCGAGCGTGCGACAAAAGATGCTCATGCCTTCTGGAATAAATTCCCCAACAAAAATCACCAAGGAATAAAGAATTATTTTTGCGATGGATCGTATGTTAGCAATTCCAAAAATGTGCACGAATCATTCCTTGTGCGTGAAAGCGAAAATATAAAATATAGCCAATATTTACAAGAGACTCCCGGATGTAAAGATTGCTACGATTTTAGTATTTGGGGCGATGGCGCCGAGCTCGTATATGAAGCGACATCATGCGGAAGTGGAATTCAAAATGTGAAATTCGCACTACTAACTCAAGAGAATGTACACGATACAGAATATACAATCAATTGTACAAATGGATCACAAAATTTATTTGGCTGTGTTGGCTTGCGCAAGCAGGAATACTGCATACTTAATAAAAAATATACGAAAGAGGAATATGAAATATTGGTAGAGAAAATTAAAAAGCATATGGAGGATATGCCATATGTAGATAAAAACGGGCGCGTATATAAATATGGTGAATATTTCCCTGTCGAGATGAGCCCATGGGCCTACAACGAGACTCTCGCTCACGAATATTTCCCTCTGACAAAAGAAGAGGCTCTTGCGCACGGCTACCGCTGGCGCGATCAAGAGGTAAAGAATTATGTACCGACATTGCTCGCAGAAAATATTCCAACTGATATAAAGAATGTCTCAGATAATATAACGAGTGAAATTATAGAGTGCGCGCACAAAGGTAATTGTAATCAGAATTGTACAAAAGCTTTCAAGATTACAACTGACGAACTTTCATTTTTTAAAAAGGTAGGCGTGCCATTACCAACTCTCTGCCCTGCGTGCCGGACTATGGAGCGACTCAACTTCCGCCTACCGATGAAATTGTACGACCGCACTTGTATGTGTGCTGGTGCAAATGATATAACGGGCCAATACAAAAATGTAGCTTCTCACGAACATGCCGATTCACATTGTGGTGAAGAATTCAAAACTGGCTTCTCTCCAGAAGGCGATGCAATAGTGTATTGTGAAAGTTGTTATCAGCAAGAAACAGCCTAGCTTTTTGTAAAAATTAATGTAGAATCAGATTAAACGCTCTCGCACCACATCTTTTTGGTGGATTGAGTACATTCTCACAATATTAATTTTTTTATTATGAAAATTTTATTAAGAGTAAACCATAGCTTGCCTATGGACCAGGACTTCACTCTCGGGGTTCTATTGTTAACAATTTTTGGTGCAGCTATCGTTTTGATGGTTGTAAAAATTCTAACCGCTTCTCGTGAGGTGAAAGATTTCCAGAAAGAAACTGACGACTAAAAATTAAATTGCTTATAAAAAAGGGCCCTATGAACAACGTAGCGCCCTTTTTTAATTTTCTCTCAAATCTGCTATAATGAGATTCTTAATCAATAATTTTTTAATATAAACAATATGAAATATTTAATTTGGGTTCTCGTTATTATTGTGGTCGGTTTTGGAGTTTGGAAATTGATTCAAACAAAGCCTGATGCAAATGTCCCACAAGCGCAAGTGACTGATACAACAACTACACAAACAACTGAAACTCAAAATACTGCACCTGTGAGTAACCCAGCACTTACAACTGTTCAGGTAGATAATGCAAATGTGAAAGTTGCATTCAAAGGTTTTGGTCCAGGTAAAGTACACAATGGATCATTTAGTAAAGTAACATCTACTTTGTATTCTGTTGGGGATGTAATAGGGGGAGGAATCTCTGTGGATGTAGCATCTTTGACAAGTGATACTGAAAAGCTTACAATGCATTTGAATTCAAAAGACTTTTTTGACACAGCCGTTTACAAAACTGCAACTTTCAAGATTACAGGATGGACTGGTAATAATGTAACAGGCACAATGACAATCCGTAATATAGCAAAGAATATTACCTTCCCTGTAACTTTTGCCAACAATGTCTACACTGCTGACTTTACCCTCAATATGAAAGATTTTGGTATTGATCAAAAGTTTGCAAACGAAGAAATCCAATTGATTGTCACAATCCCAGTAAAATAATCTCGAAAATTTTAACAAAAATGCCTCTGAAATAGAGGCATTTTTGTTTTGTGTATTTTTGTGATAATGTGGAAACAAACCCTTCTAAATCCTATTATTATGATGGACCTAATTAAAAAACAAAAAATTTTAGAGAGAATTACAAACTTTTTCTCCCACGAGTGTTCTTATGATGAAGCACTACGAACAGCCAAACGTTTCATCGGGGAACTTAATTTACTTAAAAACGTAAATGAAGCTTCCCTGCTTCCATTCGAGTTACACTTCGAGCTCCGTGGTAGAAAGGAACCAAAACTAATTCAAGTAGATGAGTTTGTAAAAAAGCTTTTTGGTTTCGGTTGGCACAATCGAGAAGAAACTGGTATGTATGATGAAAGTCAGATTGCCCACTTACTATTTCTTGAAATTACGAAGCGTCATCCAACCCTCGATGCGGTTATGGAGAGTAAAAAGCAAACTCTTCAAATTGCAAATGATTGAAACCTTGTTCGTTCAACCTTTAACGTAATACCCCGCTAAACAATTTAGCGGGGCTTATTATTTTTTGTGATGCGTTTACAATATTTGATCCCGTCGCTCTCGAGTGACACGATTGACGAATCAAAAAAATACTGTATTATAATACAAACCCTAAAAACTAAACAGAAAATGAGTACGCAACCCCAACCGAACAACCTAACAGAACTTGCTGTTTTCATTCACAAAATTATCACAGCAAAAGGTTTCATTAGCCCCAAGAATTATAAGAGTTTAAGGGTTAATGTAGAAAAGAAATCCGTGGAACTAAAATTCCCTAGTCCCTTACTGCTACGCCAGGCAGAAAAGGATCCAGACTTCAAAGCGCCGTTCATTTGGACAAAATGTCCGACTAACGAAAACGCTAACACCATGAGCTTTTTTCTGGTATGAAGTAACTTTTTATCTTTATTGTTTTTTAATTGATTGTAGTAATTCCCTCGTCCGAACATCTGGCGGGGGTTTATTATTTTTGCAAACTTTTTGCCCCGAGCCATGCGAGTTCGAGCATTTTTTATTAAAGCTTTCCCCAGATTTCTTTCCAAGCGGTTCTAAGTGTTTCGGTAATTCCTTCATCCTCAATCAATACTGCAAACGGTTCCCGGCTACGAAAACTGATAAAGGCAACTTTGTTTCCATAAATATTTATTTCGGTTTTGAATTCTCCTGATTTTATAAATTTCATATCACGAAGTGCCCCATTATTATTTTTCTCAAGTTCTCTCGCGATGTTTGAATCACGAGTTGTTGTTTGAAATCCAATATCTTTTTGTACACGCTCTTTTGGGTATTCTCCCATAAATTTTTTGCCAACAACCTTTTCCATATAATCAAAATCGCTCCAGGCAATAATATTTTTTCTTTCCTTGATCGTGTCTTGGTATACTTCTTTAATTCCACTCTCGCCTTCATAGAAAGTTACCTTTGGTTTATTTTTTGGGCTGTTATGGAGGGCAAGGAGTTCGGGCATCACTTGCTCGATTTCTGATATTCTATTTTTTTCTAATTCGATAAGTTTTTCTGGATGCGAGGCTGAATACAAAATCCTCTTATTCTTTTTAGTTGAGTAAATTAAGCCTAATTCTTTTAAATGCTCGATAAAGGTATAAATAGTGGTTCTTTTGATTCCTGATTTACGCGATAAATCTTGGATTGTTCCCTGCCCAAGCTCAAGCGTTGCAATATATACCGATCCTTCTGCTTCGGATAAATTCAAACCTTTTAAGATTTTAGGTGATATTTTCATAAATATGACGTATTTACTGACACTTTAGTATAACAAATGCACTTTATTTTACAAGCTATTCTTACGCTTATGCTTTTTTGTATATAAATTTTAGATTTCTCTTTGACACTTTACCTTAAATGTCTCAAAATGGCAAAAACATTCAAATTATGAAGGAAACAATTAAAATTATTAATCACATTAGACAAAGCCAAGCTTTTTGGAATCCTTGCTTTGAAAAATCTTTTAGATCCCCTATGGATTTACCAGCGATAACGTTAAAAAAATTAGCTACAAACTGGCATGCAATTACTCGACACTTTGCTCGCACATTGCCAAATCTTATCGTTGCCATCACAAAGCAACATGAATTAGCCGATGAAGCGGAATTACAAAGACTGGAAACATTGGGTCGTGAAGTGTTAAAAATTTTAGGCAATGATTGGGGCTTGGGTATTAAAAAATTTGACGACACCAATGATCACAAACTTATTCACTTCAAAATGTTTGAGCACATTCCAAAGAAGTTGGGTTTTGTGGATTATCTTGAACCGGAAACAATTCAACTTATGGAGGACCTGTCGTCTGGCTTTACAGGCTCGGTCGAGGAAGGATTTGGAAAACTTCTTGTTGTTGAGTACACTGCCAGCAATATTTTACGTATCGGCGATGCTTTCGAGAGGTGTGTCGATGAAAATGGCAAAAAGTTCTTTACTAAAAGCGACATTGTGTACTTCCCCACCCATGATGTTTTGGAGAAAACCCATGCAAGTGATACAGAAAGTTTAATTACTCTGGTTGGGAATACAGAGGCTCGACAAGAAGTTCTTTTTGATTCAGTAGAAAAATCTACTCGAGCTTTTGGCAACTATTGGAATAAACTTGCATAAATAACTTTTTAAAATAAAAAAAGCTGTCCTTCGAATCAGGACGGCTTTTTTATTTTTCTGGAGATTTGAAAACTTCAAGAATTTGAGTTAAGTATTCAGCTTTGAATACAAATATGATTTCGGTCCAGGTGGAAATTGTCTCTACTAAAGGGATTTTCTTTTCTGCAATTTTGTGAAGAAGTGAAAAGGTGATGTTCGGTTTGGGATGATACGCTTCGCTTACTGTAAGCCCTATGGCACTTAAGTTTTTTAATATAAATATTGGCTTTGAGCCCATATGCTTTACAGCATTATCCATTTTGTTTTCACTACAAATGATGATGATTGCCCGTGAATTTTGGGAAAAGCTCAACCACTCATCACTTCTTGTTTTGATAGTTTTCTCCAGAGTTGATAATCTCGAAACAGTTTTGCTATTCTTTTCAAATGCGATTTCCACGAGTGGAGTTTTGACAGTGAGTCCGTCTATCTTTACTTCTTGAAGTAAAGGCTTTACTCCATCTATTTTCCTTTGGAGTCGAGAGAGGGCCATGATGATTGTCGATAATTTTACGCTCTTCTTTGTAGCAGACTCAATCCTCTTATGGATCGATCGTGCGTAGCTTGAGAGATTGAGTATTCCACGCGAAAGACAAAAGACAGCTTCATGATCTTTTTGGATTATTTCTTCGACTTTTTGCCCTACTTTTATCATTGTTACAAATATAACAAATATTTATAATTCACACAAATTATCTATTTCCTTCGTATTCCCAATGTATTTTCATATCATAGGATTAAACATTAATTTATAAATTATGATACAAATTAGAATCGACACAGAAAATGGAAACAGGGTTTCCTTTTCAGAAAAGCAAAATGGCTCCATTTTGGGGGCTGTAATGAGTTTTGATCTTTCAGAGGTTAAAGATGTAACCATTGAGGACGTTTTAAAATTTAAAGTAGCTCAAGATGTTCTTGTAGAAGCTCCCTTTGGTGAAAGGGCAATTACAGAATTGTTATTTGCACTCACAGAAGAAAGAAGGAAAGAAGAATTTAATAAAAAATTCCTCTCTATTTTTTCTAAAGTTTTAAAGCTGAAATGATGAACTAACAAAAAAAGCCGTCCTTTGATATACTCAGGACGGTTTTTTATTTCGGTAGATAAAAGTCTTTTGCGAATATTTTTTTAAGCTTGAGGGCGCGTTTCTTATTTCTAGATATTCTCATCTTATTCCTCCCCTTTTTATGAACGATAGTTACAAGCTCCTCTTTGTTTTCTGGAGTGAGTGTAGTGTTTTTCTGATACCAAGCATCGATATCTTTGGCAATTTTTTTATCAAGCCATACTTCTAAAATGTAATCATCAAAAATATTCAAATAGTAGTTTTCTGCTAAGGGTGTTTTACTGTTGTGGTACTGGATATGTTTATCGACAAAGTATTTGCTTACTTCAATCTCAATAGGAGAAATGTTGCCAACCAAGAAAAGTCCAGTTTTCCCATGTGTTTTTATCTGCGCATTTAAAGCTTTCTCTGAGAGCGGGCGGGTAATCATAAACCACTCATGGGGATTGTAGATGAACACGGGATGTTTTGGAGTGGTGGTAGCCACAAGAAGCAAAAATGCATGAGCCCAGAACTGATCGGTCAGATAAGGAGTTTTAAATGAGTAGGTAATCGAATCATTCTCTGTAAGATTTAAAAATGGTTCTCGAATTTTTCCACCATTGAGATGGTTGGCTGATTCAAGAAATGCAATTGTTCGGTCGATCCAAATTTGAGAAAGAGATATCTGTTTTTTGAAAATTACGATCACTTCCTCCTTTTTTAATTTTCGCAAGGATTGATACAAGGCTTGCTTGGTGACTTTCTTACCTTGAGATTGTAAAACACCCAAAATTTTAACAGCTGTTGTGTGTCCATTTCGGACCTCGTTGATTATTGAGGCTTCTATTGAATTATCGAAAAGTCGCATCCTTCTTTTATATCAAATTTTTATATAAAAGTAAATAAAATATTTACTTAATATGTTTAAAGTTAAGGATTTTTGACCAAATATTTTATTGTTATAAAGTTTGGTTGTTGTTCATTGAAGGATAACAATTATGAAAGAAATAAGAAATTGGAAAAACATTGCGCCTAAATTATGCCGTCAAAGGATAATCCTAGAAGCGACAACAGACCATTTGGTCACACCGGAAGAATTTAAAGATTATCTGGTCAAATTATCTGTTGTTTTAAAAATGCGCCCTCTTGCGGAGCCTTTCGCCTACCCCGCGGAGGATATGGGGTACGGAGGCTGGATACACTGGGTTACATCCGGTACGCACATCTACTCTTATCCCAAGGAAGTTACTGGAATTAATGCCCCCATTCTTACCGTAGATGCATATACATGTAAACCATTTTCATCTCAAGCAATGATTGATTTTACTGCAAAATATTTTAATCTAGATAAGAACAAAATTTCCTGGTTAGAAATCTAAAAAATCGAAGCATATGCTTAGATTTTTTATTTCACCCCGTGCTTTTTTCTTAATTTTTCTACTTCCTCTTCTTCTAATTCTTCTTTTTTTTCTTTTGCTTTATCACCTAATGCTTTCAAATCTTTATCATTTAATTTTTCCAGCTCCCATACTCTTTCTTTTAAAATTTCAATTTCATTTTTCTTTGGATCTTCCAATACTTCTTCGAGCAACGCATTCAGTATCCAGCCCATTCTTGGCCCCGGCTTCATTTGCATTTCGTTCATCAAGTAATTGCCATTAATTTTCAATTGGCCGACAGATATCGGATCACGAAGACATTCCTCGATCATTGCATGGTATTTGCGCAAGCGGTATGGAGCTTCTTTTTTGTTCATCCCTACTCTGTCGCATTCACGAATTTGCATGAGTTCCCAAATATGTTCAGTACCAACTTTCTGGATAATTCTGCGGACGGCAGAAAGCGTAATCGTTTCTGTATCGGAGAAGAACATATGATTGCGCACCATAGATACTACCAAGTCGGTTGATTTCTTTGGGAATTTAAGGCGTTCCATGATTACCTTGGTCATACGTGCACCTATAACTTCGTGGCCGTAGAATGTGTAGGCTTTCTTTGTGCCAGCACGGCGTGAGCGTGGCTTGCCGATATCATGGAAAAGCGCAGCCAATCTAATCTCGGTTGAATACCCTTTGTCGGTAGCATTACCCAGTGCTCCGAGCAAATGTTCGAATACATCGTATATATGTGCACCACCTTGTTCACATCCAATTCCCTCTTCGAGTTCAGGAATTATGTGTTTCAAAAGTCCGAGCTTTTGTAACAGTACAATCCCTTGTGTGCTGTTCGGACTTTCAATAATTTTTACAAATTCATCACGAATTCTTTCTGAAGAAATATTTTTAATCAATCCTGAATTGTTTTCCACAGCTTGCATTGTTTCGTAATTTATGGCGAAACCAAGTTGTGTGGAAAACCGAATTGCTCGCAACATTCGCAATCCATCCTCTTTGAATCTCTCATCGGCATCACCTACCGCTCGGACAACTTTGTCCTTTAAGTCTTGTTGTCCTTTATAAAGGTCAATTATCTGTCCTTTAGAGCTAAAAGCCATAGCGTTTATAGTAAAATCACGTCTTTGAAGGTCATCTTCTATGTGTTTACTGAACAAAACCTCGTCTGGGTGCCTATTATCGCTATATTGAGCCTCTGTACGGTAAGGTGTAACCTCTATTATGTTGTATTGTGTTTCTTGTGTAACGTCGTCCCCTGTTTCATGTGTAACCTTAGGCATACAAACTCCTACTGTTCCAAAAGGATTTTCATATACAGTCTTCTCAAATAGAGGAATAATCTCTTCTGGGGTTGCGTTTGTGGTAACATCCCAATCTTTTGGTTCCCTATCTAGTATTAGATCTCGAACACAGCCACCAACAAGAAAAGCCTCAAAGCCAGCCTTTTCGAGGATTTCCGTTACACGTGTAACGTATTCGGGTATTTTGTTTTTATCTATCAGTTCCATGGGCTTGTCCGCCTATGGCGGAAAACTTTCTGTGCGGGATAGGAGAATCGAACTCCTGTCTCATCCTTGGCAAGGACGTGTTCTACCACTAAACCAATCCCGCATTAAAAATTATTTAATGCTTATAATTAAACTCGATAAATTATAGTACTTTTTACCTTTAATTGCAATTTGTAAAAATAGCCTTTGTTTATAAGCTACTTTCTAAATAATTCTTTTTGGTGTATACTGTATATGTGTATTAATGCATCCATGGTGAAATGGATATCACGACGGTCTTCGGAACCGTTATTGGGGGTTCGAATCCCTCTGGATGCACAAAAATAGGGTTTTTGTTAGGGATTCGAAGATCTTGAGTATATCGCACGGAACGAAGTGAGTACGATACGAAAGGTGTACTGATCATGTAAGGATCGAAATTCCCTCCGGATGCACAAAAGTTAGCCATAGATCTTGTCCCTAACCTGTCCCTTTTATAAGTGAAAAACTCTTTTAAATTAAGGAAAAGTGGATAAGTATGTGTGTATTGGGTATAAAAGACATATTTCAAATAATTCTATCACGTGCTGAATAATAAAACTTTTTTATTTTTAACCATATAATATAAGCTTATTTTATGAAAGACAGATTAAAAAGCACTTTTTATGTCCAATAAATACTAAAGTGTTTCACGTGGCACACTTTAAAGTGTTACATGTGTAACAAATAAAGATTATATGAAGAATTTTACTTCAAAAAGTCAAAAAATAGGGGAATTAGGAGAGGATGTTGCCACTCAATACTTGGAAAAGCATGGCTTCCTCATAAAAGAGCGTAACTATACAAAGAAATGGGGCGAAATTGATATTATTGCAACAAAAGAAGGGAAGTTGTATTTCATAGAAGTAAAATCCATGTCTCGGGAATTATATCCTAAAGAGCAAGATGATGTTACACGTGGAACGTTTAGGCCGGAAGAAAACATGCATCCATGGAAAATGAAGCGCCTGGGGCGGACGGTGAGCACCTATTTAATCCACAATAGAATAGGGAATATGCCATGGCAATTTGATCTTTTGGTAGTTTACTTGGATATGCAACAGCGACTTGCCAGGGTGAAAGTTATAGAGAATGTGATATTGGGATAAACAAAAAAAGCCCCGAAGGGCTTTTTTTGTATTTGTGCGGGATAAGAGAATCGAACTCTTGCCAACAGTTTGGAAAACTGTAGTTCTACCACTAAACTAATCCCGCATTGTTATATTTTATCAAACTTCTTCGAAAAATTTAAATTTTTCTTGTCGGGGTGCAGGGAATTGAACCCTGTTCTCACGGTCCCAAACCGCGTATACTACCGGTGTACTACACCCCGAAGACTCTTTATTACGAATTCCATCATAACATATTTTTGATTAAAAACAATTTTTAGACAGAAGAAAAGGCCTCGAATCGTGAAGCCTTCCTTTAACTGTTATGTAATTTTTATGGATTTCCCAATTGATCGAGAAATTTAAAATGACCTGCAAGAGCCTTACCGAAAGATGTTTTGTTGTAAACAAGGGCATGGTCTTTGGCTGTTTCTTCCACAATGGGAGAAAGATCTCTATAATGAACATGAGAAATACCAGGAAATAAATGATGAACTGTTTGGAAGTTTAATCCACCAAAAAACCATGAGATGATTCTGGAAAATAAACCATTGCCTGTAGCAAAATCTGTCGTTTCTTCAAGCTGGGAGACAGACCACGGTTTTTCTTTGGTTTCCTCTTTAGAAGGGAAATTACTCGTTGGTTGTATATGTGCCAATTGAAAAACAATAGCAATAAAGAATCCACATACAAGTAGTGTTACCCAAAATCCAATGAAGCCCTTAAGTCCCAAAAAATAAATTGGAAGCACCAACATATAGAAACAATAAAAGCCCTTACTAATCCTGAATATCCATCTATCTTTCTTTTCCATTTTAAATGGCATACCATTGATGTGCTTTTCATAAAATTTCTGCATATCAAAAATAAAGATCCACGCAAAATGCTCCAGACTGTAGATAGGGATAGCATAATACGCTTGGTACTTGTGGATTTTCTTTGGGGTGTCTTTTTTGCTTAGGCAAAAAGCTCCTCCAGTGAGAATGTCAGGATCATTTATTGTGTTTACAAAAAAATGGTGAAGTAGTTTATGCTTGATTAGCCAAAAAAAGGAACTTACTCCTAACATTTCCAAGGTATAGAGCATGGCCCTATTTATGGATTGGTTTTTAGAATATGCGTCGTGAGAAGCATCATGCATGATATTGAATCCTATGCATGCCGCGAGGAATCCTTCAAAAGCAAAGAGAAACAAAACTCCCCATGAATCTGAATGATTGAGAATACTAATGTATGTATATACAAAAGCGATAAGTAAGATTACTGTCTTAATGTGGAGTCGGATGTCTCCTTCTTTCTCTAAGTTATTGTCAGTAAAGAATTTATTTACTCTACTACTTAAATCCTCAAGGAAAGGGTCGTCTGTGCCTGTTTTATATTTTATTACTTCCATAAACGTACGTTTGCTTAAATCATACCACGAATAGAGGAGTATCAGGCATTAAAAAATCACCCTGATAGAGTGAGTGATTTTTTAATCTGTAATTGTTTCCTCGAATACCCGAGAGAACAATATTATTTAACAGCGTCTTTTAGAGCTTTTGCTGCGCGGAATTTTGGAACTTTTGTTGCTGCAACTTTTACAGCTTCTCCAGTTTTAGGATTGCGAGCCATACGAGCTGCGCGTGCCTTTACTGAAAAGATTCCAAGACCTGCGATTGATACTTCGCCACCTTTACTCAAAGTAGATACGATAGCATCAAACATACCGTTCACAACTTCTTCAGCTTGTACTTTTGTACCACCGAGCTTGCCGTGAACCCATTCTACTAATGCTTGTTTATTCATATTTTAAATTAGTTTCTAGTTACAAGTTTCTAATTGTTAGTTAAATACTACAACCAAGAACCAGAAGCTAGAACCTAGAACTTATTAAATAATCTCGACCGTTTGCAAACGTGTCCCTATAAACAGGAATAATAACATTATATACCAAGGATTTTTTCCTGCAAGTGTTTTAAAAGATTGACAAAAATAACTTATATTGCAAAAATTTAAGCTGTTTTTGATTTATTTAAATGATGGTAAGTGTGATAGAATGAAATTGTGATAAGCCTAAATGAAATTAGAAACCGAGCAATAGCTTTTGCCAACGAATGGGATAGAGAATCGAGCGAAGATGCCGAAGCAAAGAGCTTTTGGGATGGATTTTTTGACGTTTTTGGTGTTTCTCGTCGTCGAGTTGCCTCATTTGAATACTTGGTAAAGAAAATTGACGGAAAGGATGGATTTATAGACGTTTTGTGGAAGGGTGTAATGCTTGCTGAGCACAAATCAAGAGGTAGGAGTCTTGATAAGGCGTATATTCAAGCCAAGGATTATTTCCCAGGGCTTAAAGACGCGGAATTACCAAGATACGTTGTCGTATCTGATTTTCAAAAAATCCGAGTGTCTGACTTAGAAAAAGGAGAGGAAAAGGAATTTGAACTAAAAGATTTATCTAAAAACTTAGACTTGTTTGATTTTATATCTGGCCATACCTCTGAAATACATTATGAAAAAGAAGAAGAGGTGAGTATCAAGGCTGCAAAATTAATGGCCGATTTTCATAACGAATTGGCAAAGACTGGCTATACCGGTCACGATTTAGAAGTTTTTCTGATTAGAATATTGTTTTGCCTCTTCGCTGATGATACGGAGATTTTTGAGAAAGGCTTGTTTAGAAATTATATTGAAAATCGTATAAACAAAGATGGTTCTGATTTAGGTATACATTTGGGACAAATATTTCAAATCTTAAATACTCCACCTGAAAAAAGACAGACTAGTCTTGATGAACAACTGCAAAAATTCCCGTATATAAACGGCGGTATTTTTGCTGAACAAATTTCATTTGCGTCTCTGGATGTGACAGCTTATTTGAAATTAATAAAATGTTGCGAATTTGATTGGTCAAATATCTCAGCGTCTATTTTCGGATCACTATTTCAAGGCGTAATGGATGAAAAGCAAAGACGCGAACTTGGGGCTCACTATACATCTGAGAAAAATATTCTAAAAGTAATTCAACCACTATTTTTGGAGGAACTTTATATTGAATTTGATGAGGTTAAATATAATTCAAAAAAACTCGAAGAATTCCATAAAAAGTTATCAAAGCTTAAGTTTCTTGACCCGGCTTGTGGTTGTGGTAATTTCTTGGTAACCACATATCGTGAAATTCGCAAGCTCGAGCTCGAAGTCTTAAAATTAAAAAGAAAAAACAACCAATTATCTTTGCTTGGCACTGATGAATTATCAATAGTAAATGTAAATCAATTCTACGGCATTGAAATCGAGGAGTTTCCATCTCTTGTGGCAAGGGTGGCAATGTATTTAGTCGATCATCAAATGAACCAACTACTTTCAAAAGAGTTTGGTCTGTATCAAGCCCGTATACCACTTCGCGAACCAGCAACAATTGTAAATGCAGATGCTTTAACGACTGATTGGGAAAGTGTTGTTCCAAAAAACGAGCTTTCATATATTTTAGGTAATCCACCATTTGTTGGGGCAAGATTAATGAGTAAAGAACAAAAAGAAGTCTTTTTGAAAATTTTTGATAATGCAAAAGGTGCAGGAAACCTTGATTTTGTTACAGCGTGGTACGAGAAAGCTTCTCGATATATGATGGGAACTCAAATTAAAACAGCTTTTGTGTCTACAAATTCTATTTGCCAAGGAGAACAGGTTGGAATTTTATGGAAAAGATTAAAAGATAAATACGGCGTTGTAATACATTTTGCTCATCAAACATTTAAATGGAATAATGATGCATCTGGTGTAGCCGCGGTTTATTGTATTATTGTTGGCTTTGCTTGTTTTGATACAAATAAAAAATATCTTTATGAATATGAAACTATAAAAAGTGAGCCGAAAGAAAGGGATGTTAAAAATATTAATGCATATTTAGTTTCAAGCGACGATATTTTTATTGAGAATATCTCAAATCCTATTTGTGATGCCCCGAAGATAAGCTATGGTAGTTTCGCTTTAGATGATGGTCAATATACTATCTCAAGGGGGGAGGAGCTTGAACTTATCAGCAAGAATCCTGGTATTGAAAAATATTTACGACCATTTATTGGGGGTCAAGAGTTTCTACATAATGAGGCCAGATTTTGTTTTTGGATGAAAGGGGCTGATCCTAGTGACTTAAAAAAATACCCTGAGATAATGAGAAGAATAGAACATGTAAGAAAATGGAGATCGGAAAGCTCTAGAAAAAACACGGTTCAACTTTCAAAAACCCCAACACTTTTTGCTGAAATAAGACAACCAGAAAAAAGATATATTGCCATACCGACTGTTTCTTCTGAGAGAAGGACATATATTCCTATTGGATGGCTTAGACCAGAAATTATTGCTTCAAATCAACTTTATATTGTTCCTAATGCTACGTTATATCACTTTGGTATTTTGCAGTCTATAATGCATACAACATGGATTACGTTTGTTGGGGGTAAATTAGAATCGAGATATAGATATTCGAGTAAGCTTGTCTACAATAATTTTCCATGGCCAGAAAATGTCACCGGCGAACAAAATAAAAGAATAGAAGAAAAAGCTCAAGCAGTTTTTGATGCCCGCATGCTATACCCCCACAGCTCACTTGCTGATTTGTACGATCCAAATACAATGCCACCCGAATTAGTCGAAGCTCATAATAATCTTGATAGGGCAGTAGATGCCTGCTATGGCAAAAAGTTTACAAACAAAGAGGAGCGAATAGAATTTTTATTTGAGCTTTATAAAAAATATACAAGCAAATAAAAATCACCAGAATTCTGGTGATTTTTATTTTGGCAGTTTGATTTCTATTTTATTTTTTGGATCTTTTGATTCCATTTGAAATTAGAAATAATCTACTTTTTTTCTTTGACCCATGCTGTCTTATCAGGATGATTTCTTGCCCATTCTTCACGAACAATTCTTCCAGTATCTACGTGATGTGGTTGTTCCTTATTCCAGTCATGTTTTTTATTGTCTCTTGCCATAAATTTTTAATCTTATCGCTATTTATAATTCGACCTATAATAAGTATGTACTTTTTAAAAATAATGTAAAATTGGGGATAAACCAACGATTTTTAACAAATAGCCTTATAAATTAAGGATATTATAAAATTAATAGTGAAGTCTGATTTAACTATATCCTAGATTTAAACTAATGTGGATATAACTTGCTAAAAATTGGGAAATATTGTATAGTTTATGGGTTCCGCGTCGAATGATCGCCCCCCACCACTTTTCGAAAGAAAAGTGGTGGGGGGAGGAAAGTCCGAACATTTATCCCTTGAGCAATTGAGGGGAAGAGTAGCAGGTAATGCCTGTCTGGGGTAACCCAAGAGGTGCGAGCAGTGACGCCGATGCCGAAAGGCTAGGGTCCCCCACCACTTTTCGAAAGAAAAGTGGTGGGGGATAATCACATGGAGACATGTGGGTGAAACGGCTAAATCCTTACTTGAATGCAAGATCGTGTCCCCCACCACTTTTACAAATTAATTATGTTCTACGTATATATTTTAAAAAGTAGTTTAGACGATAAGCTTTATATAGGTTACACAAATGACCTTAAAAGAAGATTTTCTGAACATAATTCAGGTTTGAATACTTCAACTAAGCACAGACGACCTTTTGAGCTTGTGTATTATGAAGCATACAAATCTAAAATAGATGCGATGGAGCGTGAGAGAAAGTTGAAGCAATTCAAAAATAGTTATACTGAGTTGTGTAAACGGATGAAGAATAGTTTGTAAAAGTGGTGGGGGGAGAATCGCTCGAGCTATTTGGCGACAAATAGCCCAGATAAATGATCATAGAGAAACAGAATTCGGCTTATGAACGCGAAACATATATGAAAAAACACAGTCCAAAGCTGTGTTTTTTCTTTTGCCATTTTATTGGGAAACTAGGGTGTTTGTAGGTTTGTCGAATGTTTATTAAATAGAATTAGTATCTAAATTTTCCCCCGGTATATTAACCATAATATCGAAGGATGTTGCCATCTTGGCCTCAAGCTGAGAAATACTTAAAGGCAGATCTTCATATGGGGACCCTTTTACGGCAATAGCGGAAGGTAAATTGTCTCGGCTAATTTTTTTAAGATCAGCAAAAAATTTTACTTCGGGGATTTTTTGAGCACGATCCAACAGGTCGAGTTCTGCTCCTTGGCAGGTGAGGCTAATAACTTTTCCTTTATACTCACTATCAAGATGCGCTACTACTGGAATACTACCTCTTAGGTATGTATTTTTATTATGGCTGGTGTGGTTCTTTCCAGCAATGAGAATGTGCAAACCTTGTATCTTATTTCCAATTTCTTTTTTAATTTTTTCACCCCAATCTTTATCTCGGTCCTCTAAATCATTGGAATCAATGAAAGAAACAGGGATATTAAGCTCTTTGCAATTTTTAATTAGTGTAAGTTTGTATTCATGTCCAGGGGTGTCCGCGCGTACAAATCCTTTTGTTAAATATTCCTTTAATGTTTCTGACATAACGTTAGTTTCATAATACGACTCTACTTGAGGCATCATCGTGATGTCTTCTTCGAGGAATATACGTTCCACTTTGCGTTTTTTCGATAGGGAGGAAATTAAATTTATTTCGAATTCTAAAGTCCCACTGTCGTGGTGTCCGGATTCTCCTATGGCAAGCAACGCATCATCACCTATTTCATCAAGCTTCGATTCAACAAGACTTGCAGGGTCCTCTATTTTTTCAGGGTTTAATTTTTTTTCCAATTTTATATTTTCTATACTTGTGGCAATTTCGATTAAGGCCTCTCTGTCTGAAGAGCTTTTTACTAATTTATCCATTTGATCCTTAATTTCTTGCCACTTTTTATTATTACCTACGCTGTTACCAAAAAATCTAAAAGGGTTTTTATCCATAAAAATAAGTATACCTCAAATAGAGGATAAAACAATCAATATTTTTAAATGTCGTTTTTTTCCTACCAAACCAAAAAAATGTCAGAGTCGGAAGAAGGCTTCCATATTTTGAATATTGATGATACCAATTTACTGGTATCTTTAAGAAAGTAGGCAGAACACGGTGAATATGGTCCAGATGTGGACCCGAGAGATGTGGAATATCACGTTGAAGAAAAATAAGTGGTATACTATAGGGAGGTCAGATTACTAGAATTAATGATATAAAACATATGGGACATGAGCAAATGGATTTGAGGAAAAAAAATGATCCTCTTGGGATTCGTGAGTCATACGACGAAGATATTCAACAAGGAGCTTCAACTTTCGAAGCATCTTTAAAAAAGATTGATCCGAAAGCGTTAGAAAAAGAAGAAATGGAAGAAAGAGCTAGTATAGAAAAAGGTTTAAATTAAAATAAAAAAATCCCCCGGATGGGGGATTTTTTTATGCTACGTAATTTTATCGTGCGTATTCGATAACTCGATTTTCGCGGATTAGTGTAACTCTGATTTCGCCTGGATATGTAAGTTCTTGTTCGATTTTTTTTGCTATATCGCGAGCCAATTCTTTGGCTTCAAGATCTGTAACTTTTTCTGGAGTCACAAATATTCGGATTTCTCGTCCCGCAGCAAGTGCGTATGACTTCTCCACGCCGTCAAAAGTTTTTGTCAGAGCTTCGAGATCTTGCAAACGCTTTATGTAATTCTCGACACTGTCACGTCGTGCACCAGGGCGTCCTCCGGAAATGTGGTCGGCTGTCTGGACGATTATAGCTTCTATTGTTTCGTGTGGGCAGTCATCGTGGTGTGACTTCATCGATGTGATAATGCGTGGGTCCGCACCGAACTTTTGCAAAATTCTAATACCAATATCAATATGTGTTCCTTGGACTTCGTGGTCGAGAGCCTTTCCAATATCGTGGACCAGAGCACCAGCTTTTGCTATCGCAACATCGGCACCCAATTCTTGCGCGAGCATGCCAGCGATGTGTGCCATTTCGATAGAGTGCTGTAGAACATTTTGGCCATAACTTGTACGGAAATATAATCGTCCAACAATCGCTACGATGCGAGCATCTAGGTTGAAGATTCCGCATTCGTATACCGCTTGTTCCCCTTTTTCTTTGATGATTTTATTTATATCACCTTGCGCTTTCTCTACCATTTCCTCAATCTTTGCTGGTTGAATACGGCCATCGAGGATCAAGTTCTCAAGGGCGAGTCGTGCAACTTGTCGGCGAACTGGGTCGAAAGATGAAATAACAATCGCACCTGGAGTTTCATCGACAATCAATTCAACACCAGCTGCACGTTCAAAGGCGCGAATGTTTCGGCCTTCTTTTCCGATAATTTTTCCTTTGATTTCATCATTTGGAATATTTACCGATGAGGTCATCATCTCACTTGCAGTACTTGCTGCAAGGCGGTTGATGCTAGATGCCATAATATCTTTCGCACGGCGATCGAGCTTTTCAGTATTTGCGGTTTCCATCTTTTGCATTCGCACGAGCAAATCTTCTTCATAATTTGCTTCTGTGATTGCGAGGATTTGTTCGCGAGCCTCCTCTTTTGTTAGATGTGCAATTTTTTCCAACTCTTTTTCTCTCTCCGCTTGCATACCATCAACACGTTCTTTGATCTTTTTTATTTCTTCGACTTTTGCTCTCAAAGCTTCGGCTTCTCTATCGATATCACCTTGGCGACTATCTAGAGTTTCCTCTTTTTTAATTAGGCGATCTTCTGTACGCTTCCAGTCGGCCTCCTTCTTCTTTTCTTCTTCGTGAAGCTCTTCGGTCTTTTCCTCGGCTTTCTTTTTAGCTTCGTCCAATACCTTCTGTGCATTTTCTTTTGCTACGATCATCATCTGCTTGATCTCGAGCTCCATCGAGCCCTTCTTACCAAGTGAAATAATCAAACGCAAATAATACCCAATACCTGCTCCGACCACAAGGCCCAAGACAGCTATTATTATTGTTGTTAAATTCATATAATGGGTTGCCCCATTTTAAAATACCAATCTATTTATGATTGAATGTGTCTAGCGAAACTTTTGCGGGCATCTGAAAGGATATAGGTTTGAAAGGCAATTTTTTTCATACTTAATTATAGTCAGTATTATAAAACAGGGACAGATAACTTTTAAAATTCGATATTTTTATAATACCGCAAACGCTCGATTTTGTCCATTTTTTAAGTGGGTTCTAGGCTAGAGGTAATTTGATGAAGAAAATGCTACCTTTGTTTCGGCCTCCGGACTTTGCCCAGATCCGGCCTTTGTGCCTGCGGATAATTTCCTTGGATAAGTACAACCCAAGCCCCATACCATTTGGGTTCATCGTCTGTGCGAGTTTTCCTTTATAGAATTTTTCAAAAATATTGCCACGATTTCTCCAAGTGAGGCCTATCCCATTATCAACAACAGCGAGTATCAGATTCCTTCCTTCTATTTTGCATGCGATTTTTATTTTGCCAGATTCTTCCGTATAAACAATTGCATTTTCAAGTAGTACATCTATAACAAGTGAAATTTTCTTCACATCGAGTGTGAGCATCGGAATATTTGTAAATGTTGGAATTTCAAGCGTTATATTTTTACTTTTTATTTGGGCACCGTATTTCGCCAGAGAGTGTTCGATGATTTCACGGATTGAAACAGCTTTGAAGTCGTACGAGGATTGGTCGCCGATATCTTTGATCCCAGTAAAAATGTCGACTATGTCGAGTAGGCGATTGGAAGCATTGGAGATGTCGTGTGCATACTTCTCTCTGTCTTCTCGGGTAATTTCTTTTTGGAGAGCTTCGCCCATCCACTTGATGCCGGTTAGAGGTGTGCGAAAGGTGTGATTTACAATTTTTAGAAATGTTTTTTCTGTCTTTGAGTATTCGTGTTTTTTGTACAAAAAGTAACAGAAAAAAAGTATTAAAACTACTATCAGATATATTTCCATAAATAAATTATAACTCTTTTTTCGTTGAAATGAAACAGACCGAGGTCGAACCTCTTTTAAGAGTTTCGACCTCGGTCTTAGTTTTTAGGATATTTATTTTGTTTTTTGTTTGATTACGATATCATCCACAATGCCATACTTTTTCGCTTCATCACTTGTCATCCAATAGTCGCGGTCGGAGTCCTTCTCGACTTGAGCGGGTGTTTTGCCTGTATTTTTCGCAAGAATTTTAATTAGATTTTCTTTTGTGCGGATTATATGTTTGGCATTGATTTCAATATCACTTGCTTGGCCTTCTGTGCCACCCATAACTTGGTGGATCATTACTTCAGAATTTGGTAATGCGAATCTCTTGCCTTTTGCTCCGCCAGATAGTAACACTGCTCCCATCGAAGCGGCAATACCGACACAGATAGTAGATACATCACTACGGACGAAATTCATAGTATCGAGTATGGCGAGTCCTGCTGTGACAGATCCACCAGGGGAATTTATGTAAAGCTTGATATCCTTTTTGGAATCTTCATGGTCCAGATGTATAAGCTGAGCAATGACGATATTCGCCAAGTGGTCATCTATCGGCCCGCCAAGGAAAATAATACGCTCATTAAGGAGGCGTGAGTATATGTCATATGCTCGCTCGCCATTTATTGTCTTCTCTATAACTGTTGGGATTAACATAGTGTATATATTACCAAAATGAGTATTTATTAGCAAATAGTATTGAAAAATAAGGCTTTTACAGGGGCACCTTGACCCCGTCACTCGCTAGTGATGGGGTTGACAAAATGGGGTCTAATATGCTATAATATACACAAGAGGTTGAGTTCTTTGATAAGGGGATGATTTTTTCTTTAATTTTGTGGGCTAACCATTTAGCCCTTGTAATTAAAGAAAAAATCATGAAAAAACAAATATTATTTATCGTCGCTTTAGTTATTATTGCATTATCATCTTGTACCGATGATCCATTCACTCCAGCAGGTCCAAATGGCTCAGGCTCTAACAACCCCGTAATTTCAGGTTCCGTGCAAGGATCGTACTACGATCCTAAATCCGGAGTTTGGGTTAACGGGCAGGTTGGCCGTGACCAAAACGGAAAATGGTTCTGGAGAATTAGTGTGGGTTCAGGTGGAGGAAGTTATGGTAACTGGGGTCCCGCCAACATGGGGTACAATTACTACTTTAATCAACTACCAAGCCAATGGCCACATTCATTTGTGGCTTACATTAACAGGCCAATCGATATCAGAGATGATATTGCCGTCTTTAATAATGTAGGAGGATTGTTCTGGGATGATTATAGTGGTCAACAAGTGGCATGTAACAGTGCTAACTCTACTGCGATTAATGCATCAAATTTGTGGAACTTTACAAATTATCCACAAATGCCAGTGGTGATCAAGAGAGAAGATGCTCCAACAGGAGGCATTGGACTAGACGGTAGAAATATCTACCGTTACAAAATCATTGGTCCAGTGTACTAATTTGGTTTAACCCCCTTAAAAAATTTTCAGCAAAAAAGCCCTTACATTTTTAGTAAGGGCCTTTTTCTATCTACTCCTATCTATTTTCAAGAAATGCGAAGACTTTTTCGTTGGTGAGCATTTGTTCGATGTACACTTGCGCACGGACTGGGTCGGCGTCTTTGTACATTTCTGTAATTTTCTTTACCTCAGCTTCTACTTCTTCTTTTTCTGGTTTGATATTTTCTTTTTGAGAAATTGTATGCACTATCATCGCAAGCTTTGCACGCTTCTCGGATTCGGCTTGCATTTCTTTTCTCAAATCTTGTTCAGTCTTGCCGATTTGTTTGAAATAATCTTCGAGCTTGAGTCCCATGCCAGTCACATCAGCTTCGAGTCGATAAATCATTTTGTCAGTTTCAGTATCGATTAAAATTTGTGGGATCTCACCTTTTGTTTCAGAGATAATGTGTTCGACAATAGCAAGACGGACTTTATCTTTGGCAATCATTTCTTTCTCCATTTTGATATTTGATTTGATTTTGTTTTTGAAGTCTTCAACATTTTCGAATTTGCCAAATGATTGAGCGAATGCATCGTCGAATGCTGGGAGCTCCTCTTCTGTAATTTCTGGGTGCGCGTGCTCCTCGCCATCTGCATGTTCATGAGCTGGCATATTTTGCTGAGCTTTCATCTTTCGTAAATCAAGAATCACCTTATCAAGCTCTTCATCTGTAACGAGGACTTCTTTGCCTTCATTTTCTTTTTTTATTTTTGCAATCTCGTCTGTTGCAATTTTATTGTAATCGGGCATTTCCATTTGTGGAAGGACGGCTGTTTTTATTTTGAATTCTAGAGTCTCACCTTGTGCAATCTTTGTAATGAAAATTTCTGGTCGGCCGATAGCATCAATTTTATTTTCTTCTAAGATTTTCGGGTAGGCTTCATTGATAGCGAGCTCTGCCATTTCTTCGAGTAGCATCATCGGGTTTGTATTTTGCTTTACAGTATCGGCAGGCGCCTTACCTTTGCGGAATCCTGGGATTTCCATCCTCTCGCCGATGCGGAGAAGTGCCTTTGCTTCGTACGAAGAAAAGGCAGTTGCATCAATAGCACTTGTAATTTCAACCTCGCTTCTCTCGAGTTTTTTTATTGTTGTATTCATGATATTTATTTTAGTCTAATTTAGGTGCGTAATCTTTTGCGTATCTTTCCTCACATTCTTTTATGATTTTGACTGCTTCATCTGTCTCGAAGAATCCTAGAATTTTACAAGTCCCTGCTTTTTTCAAATGTTTGTAGTATTCGAAATAGTGCGCAGTTTCTTTTTCCCAATGTGGACCGAGTTCTTTGTATGAAGTTATATGATCCATTCTTTTGTCGTCTGCAAGGACTGTGATTATCTTGTCATCGCGCTCTCCACCATCTTCGAATTTCATAACTCCTATTACACGTACTTCTACTAGTGATCCTGGAATAAGTGGCTCTGTGACATTGGCAATTACGAAATCAAGCAAGTCATTGTCTTGATCCCAAGTCATCGGGATTGCTCCGTATGATACAGGGTAAGCAAGAGATGAATATCCTACACGGTCCAATTTCAGGTGGCCTGTTTCTGTAATGAGTTCATACTTGTTGATACTTCCGGAATTGATTTCGACAATTCCATTGATTATATTTTTTTCTTCATTCGCAAATGCAGGTAGTACATGCTGAAGATTTAGCATTGTCTTTGAAGGTTTGTGATTTATGTTTGCCATAAGTTAAAAAGATTAATTGATAATTTTATTCTGTTCCATCATCAACGATTCCGTCATCTAATATTGTATCATCATCTGCTGTATTTTCATTAGATTCTGACTCACCTTCAGCTGGTAAGCCTTTGATATCAATTCTCCAACCAGTGAGTTTCGCTGCGAGGCGGACATTTTGCCCACCTTTACCAATAGCAAGAGAAAGTTGATCTTCTGCAACATCCACAAGCGCCTTGTGTTCATCTGTATGTACTTCAATCTCCAAAACTTTTGCAGGAGAGAGTGCACTTGCTACGAAGTCGCTTGGATTTTCAGACCAAGGAATGATATCGATTTTTTCTCCACCAAGTTCACTCATGACCGTAGTAACACGCACACCCTTCTGTCCGACACAAGATCCGACAGGGTCGATGTGATCATCATTTGAATACACCGCGATTTTAGAACGTGATCCTGCTTCGCGAGCGATTGATTTGATCTCAACAACGCCTGATGCGATTTCTGGAGCTTCAATTTTGAAAAGTCCTTCGATAAATTGTGGGTGACTTCGAGAAAGCTTCAGATTGATTCCACGAGGAGTTTCCTCGACTGCATATAAATATGCACGGATACGATCACCGCGTTTGTGGAATTCTCCTGGGATTTGTTCTTCTGGAGGCATTATCCCCATTGCACGGTTGAAGCTGATGTACACCATTCCACGTTCAACTTTATCTACATATCCATTTATTATTTCACCTTCCTTGCTTCCGTATTCATCGATGATTGCTGTACGTTCTGCTTCGCGAATTTTCTGGATGATGACTTGCTTTGCTGTTTGTGCTGCGATACGTCCGAAATCTTCCATCGGTTCAAGAGGGAATACTATTTCTTCTTCGAGCTCAACATCGCTTTTCATCTTCTTGGCATCAGCGAGCATTATGTGATGTTCTTCGTTGAAGCGTACGCGTTCGTCATCTTCAGCGATTTCGTCGTCTTCATTTTCTTCATTTACAATTCGAACTACACTTTCATCAACAACAATCTTTACTTGGTAGAATTCAGTCTCTCCAGTTTCAAGGTTAAAGTGTGTGCGGATGATCTGGCCCTTTTTGCCGTAATCTTTCTTGTAAGCCGCAGCTAATGCTTGTTCGATAGCGTCGATAATTTTTTCTTTTGGTATTTTACGCTCTTGTTCGAGTTGTTCGAGAGCGGATTTCATTGTTTTTAGGTCTAACATATATTTAGTTGTTATTAAATTTTTAAAAATAAAAGCCCGGCTTTCGAGGCGGACTAATAAAAACATACTACCCCAATATGCACTTTTTTGCAACCCCAAGATAGAGGTTAAAGCTCTATCTTGGGGGTTATTTGTTTACTTGCGTTTGTACATTTAGTATAATAATTATTATGGAAATCCCTAAAGTGGAAGTTACTAAAAATATAAGTAGCATTGGTAAAATTCCAAGCGTCCAAAATCATTCTAGAAGGAATGTAATTTTAATAATATTAGTTATTATAATTGTCGTTGGAGGAACGGTGGCATTTTTCTTGATGAAGAAAAAAGAGCAGACCCAAGAGCAAAGGCAAGCCGAAGCTATTAAGAAAAATCTAGAATATTTACAAACCCTTGCTGGGACAAAGGAGGTAGACCCAAAGCTGGTAACCCCATTACTTGAAGATCTGGCTAAAATGTCTCCCGAGCCTGTATACAAAACTCCAGAAGATAAAGCAAAAGCTGAAACAAAGATTCAAGATAATCTAGACGCCCTAGCAAAAATGTCGCAACCCCAATAGTTGCTTATTTATTATTAACATTTATAATATACATATATGACAAAAGAATTCGTCAAGTCAATAAAATTTTTAATAATCGGAGTCGCCGTGGTTGTAGGGGCAAATTTCGTCTACGCATGGAATGGTCCAACAGGTGCTCCATCTACGACAACTAACGCCGACTTACCTCTAACAGTTGGTAGTGCGAGGCAAACTAAGGGAGCAGGGCTCAACCTTGGAGGAACTCTCTCTGTGAATAAAGCTACGGACCCTCAGACAGGTTCAGTTCTTGATGTGGATGGGGTGATAATGTCTAAGGGCCACTTGGTTCTTGGGGGAGAAAGTATAATGCCGTCTGTAGATGGTTATGGACTTCAAGTGTTAAATAGTGCTGCAACTCAATCAATTCTCTCTGTGGATACCCGTACACCTTTTGAAGGAATACAAACTAAGAGACTCCGCGCGGAGGAAGACGTCAACTTGGATAAAAGCTTGTCGGTTAACAATGATCTAACTGTGGATGCTGATACGAGTACCTCTACTTTATTGGTAGGAAAAACTGCTTATGTTGGGGATTCATTGTACGTTGGAACTACAGCTCCAGATTCCATGCAAGACGACCTTAACAATGCGAAGGCAACATCTTACGACTTCTTTTTAAATGGTACAACGAATATCGGGATACCTGTTTACGGGGGTGGAGGTCAGTGTACAATGACTTATACAGAAATGGGAACTCAAGGTAAGCAGTGTCCTCTTGGGACTTATCTATCGAGAATAAGTGGATCAACATCTAACCCAAACGTAGATACATATGCAGAATGTTCTTCTTTCAGCCCTAGTACCTATCTAACTGGTAGTTGTTATGGCTTTAAACCATTAGTAACCCACATTAGTTATTTGTGGGATAGTAATAGTGGTAATACTTGTGGTGTTGAAATGCATGCTACTGTCTCTGTTACAAAAAATGGAAGTGGGGTTGACCAAAATGGAGCTGGAGGTCTTACCTATGCATGGGAAGCAAAGTTGGATAATGGGAATTGGGTAACACCTAGCACAGACTATTTGATGGGCACTCCACCTAAAATAAGGGGTAATGGAGATTGTGGAAATACTGCTTCTTGTAAAGTTTACTTTGGAGTACGTCAAGATACACAACATCAAGTTGCACTAAGGGTGAGGGTCAAAGATAGCGATGGAACTGAAAGTTGGAACCAAGTGTCTAAAAACTTTAGTAGAAAATATTTTTGCGGAATTTAACTTAAGTTAAAAAAGTATAAAAAAGAATTGGCCCTTCAGTAAACTGAGAGGGCCTTTTCGATGGATGTATGAAGAAAATATTTATTCTCGTTATTGAATTAAGAGTTTTTTGCTTACGGTTGCATTTGATGAGTTGATTATTTTTAGGAAGTAAACTCCTTTAGGCAAATCAGCTATCAAAGTATTTCTTCCAAATTCCACGGAAGAATTATAAACTTTTTGACCCTTTAAATTAAGGATCGAAAGTTCACCAGCAAAAGGAGAGTAAATGTTCAACATATCAGAAGAACTTAGCGGGTTCGGGTAAACCGTGAAAGAAGAGTTTTGCAACAAGTTGATTCCAGTAGATCCAGGCATTGCGAAAGTTAAAACTTCAGTGGAAAAAGTGTCGCCTGGGCCATAAGAACCGAAAGCTTGAATAGTAAGTTGTTTCTCCTGTAAATATTTCTGAATTGGAATATCAAATATATTCGCATGGAGTGCTCTAACAGAGTTAGCGGGAAACTCAATTACATCGTTGATAGACAAATTAGCATTCTGAATGATAATTTTGATATCAGGTGCTGTACTTGAATTTATAAACAAGGATGTTCTAAGATTTTGTTGAATAATCTCTCCCCTGAATCCTACAAGGAGGGTTGATACTCCGATGGTGCGTTTTGATGCGAGGAATGTGTGTCCTTTCCCTAATGTGAAATAGTAGAGATGTCCGGGAATGAGACCTGTAAACATTACAGTGTCGTTACCGTTTTTAGGGCTAAAGATCATCTGTTTTTCGATCATTGTTTTTTCAGCATCGATCCACGCAGTAACTTTTTCAGTTTCGCCTTCTACATAATTTTTGCAACTAAATATGAACCTGACATTAACGTCGTTCATTACTTTGATTGCAACAGGAGCCGTTAGCTCATAGGCGGTAGCTTTAAGCCCTACCAAGGCTAGTGCGAGTAGAATAAATAATTTTTTCATGATTGTTTTTTGTTTAATTGTGAATATTTAGTGAATTATCCCAAAACTCTATACAAGATAGAACTCTGAAATAATTCACCAAAATCTCCAACTAAAGACAAAAAACTTTTGTCAAAGAATCATACCACTTACTTTAAGTATACCATATATATCCAAATTTGTACACTACCCCCATTTATCCACACCCCCTCCCAGATAGAGGTTTAACCTCTATCTAGCGCTATGTTACAATATATTCATGCGAAGAGATCCTCTTTTAAATAACGAGTATTATCATATATATAATCGCGGAGTGGATAAACGAAATATTTTTAGTGATAAAGACGACATTTCTCGTTTTATTGAAAGTATCGTTGAATTTAATCAAATTGATGGAGTTGGTAGTCTGGCAAACAAAAGAAAATCCCAGATAGAGGTTAAACCTCTATCTGGGAAGCCGTTAGTTGCTATTGTTGGTTATTGCCTGAACCCAAACCATTTTCATTTTATTTTGAAACAATTGGAAGATGGTGGGATTGCAAAATTTATGCAAAGACTACAAGGAGGGTATACTTATTATTTCAATGTGAAGCATTCTAGGTCCGGTGCGCTTTTCCAAGGGACTTTTAAGTCACATCTCATTAGTGGGGAAAATTATTTTAATAAATTGATAGGATATGTAAACAATAATTACGAAATTCACGATATCCCACAAGAGAAAATGGAACTTGTATTTGCGGGGGATCAAGAGTATGTAACAAAAAATTTTAAAATTATCAATAAAGCAGAAGGGGAAAGAATTTTAGAGATTTTTGGTGGGTCTAAGGGCTTTGAAAAACATTGCAAGGAAATTGTTTCTATAATTCGAACGGAAAGGGGGAAGACATCACTTTTAGAAGAAGACAAGTTGCCCGATAGTGCTTAAAGCTCTCTTTGGGGAGGGTCTTAGTGTTGGGAATTAATTTAATATGTATTATAATAATAGTATGAAATTTAAGCTTCTGAAATGGGTTAAAATCTCTCTTGTGGTTTTTGCATTTGCGGTTTTTTTGTTCCCTGCTACTCGAGCGGAAGCTGGGACTGAACACAATCTCTTCGGATATGCTTGGAGTGATACTGTGGGATGGATTAGTTTTAATAATTGTCCAAATCCTAACACTACTACTGATTGTGGATCTATTAACTATGGAGTAAACTTGGATCCGATAACTAAACAGGTTTCTGGGTGGGCATGGAGTGATAATGTTGGATGGATTTCTTTTGATCCGATCAAGTGGCTTGAATGTCCCCCTAATGCAAGTGGGTGTAATCTAAGTAATCTTGCAAACTATGTAAATAAATTTGATGCAAATGGTTGGGCGAAAGTTTATTCTGTGGCATCTGAAGAAAATAGATATAGTAAAGTTCTAGACAATTCGCTGAACACTGGAGGGTGGGATGGGTGGATTTCATTTGGAGATGGAGGGACATACTATAGTACAACAGTCGGCACAACAAATGTTGCTTCGAGTGTTGCATCGTTGTTGGGCGCGGGAAATTTCACAGGACTTGATGTAAACGCAGTCACAGGATACTGGTGGAGCGGAAGCAATGATGCAAATGTAACAAACGGAAAACTCGGAATGGGTTGGATACAACTTAATCCTAGTAATTATGGCGGAGTATTTCTAATGAATGGTGATACTACTGTTGGAGAAATGACACTAACACCGAGTGCAACAACCGTCCTGTCGGGGAATACCGTAGATTTCACTTGGGCAAGAGTTGGAACATTTGACCCAGTAAGATGTGTGGGATTGCCAGGAAGTATGACTTCACCGTACTCAACTCAGACAGAATGGGTTACTCAAAAAAATTACTCATCAGGAACTTATAGTGGAATGTTCCCAGGTGTTCACGTTCCACCAAACACGACTACAACATTTACAATGACTTGTACTGATTCTCTGAACCATTCTGCTAGTGCATCAGCGACAGTAACCGCGAACTTCCCTGCAGGGATAAGTTACACGGGTCAGTGTATGAAGTCTGGTGATCCAAAACCAAAAATGACTTGGTATACAGATGACATAACTCCGAACTGTTCAGTTCTCGCGGAGACATTCGATGCAAGTTACAATCATACATACGGATCTCTTGCTCCAGCTTACTCGCCGTTTGGTTATACTCTTACTGATACCAACTATCAAGACAAAAATACTTTTTATAAACTTACTTGTACTAATGGAACAGCACCATACAATGCTTCAATCGGACCAATAACTACATTTGTGAATATGTGTGGGCCGGATTATACAGTTAGTAATACAGGAATTTGTAAAGATTCTTTGGGGACTTCATTTAGTGGGGCACAATTTAAAAAAGTTGGTAATTATTACGAAGCTAAAACTACACTTTCGTTAGCGCCAATAAACAATTATACAGCTGATACTTCTGTTACACTCAATACAAGCGGAGGTGTGCCATCTGGAAGCTTTTCTTTGACACCTTCAACTGGGTTTAAATATTCTGGTAGTGCCTTTAATACTCTCGTGGCTCAACTTCGACTTACTGTTGCAGAATACAACGCACTTATGAATAGTGCAGGTTTCAAAAATAATGTCTTGCAATCTATCAGCCTTGATCTTCTGGGTGCGAGTCAAAATATTCAACTAAAGGGTAAAACTTTATACTATTGTCCTGCCGGTCCAGCGCCAGCAACTTGTAAGATCGCATCATTCTTCCCTGGTGCTACAAATATTCAAAGTGGCCAGTCTACAACACTCAATTGGTCTACTGTTGGGGGATGTACCAGTGCTTCTATTGATCAGGGGGTTGGTACCGTTGATCCTGTGTCTGGAGTACAGACAGTTTCTCCTACGACTAGTACGACATACACATTATCAGTTAATGATGGTGGGGCGAATTCGGATTCTGATCAGGTGACCATAAGTGTAAATAGCGTTCCTCCTCCTCCAAATATTTGTACGATTAAATCTTTCCGATCTGTTCCAGATACTCTCCCTACTGGCAGTATTACAAAAAGCGATTTGGTATGGGTAACAGAGAATTGTGATAGTGTGTCTATAGACAATGGCATTGGAAATGTCAGCATCAATACGGGAACTTGGGGGAATCTCGCACCGTCCGTAACAACCGCTTATCATATGACAGCAATTAATACGAATAACGGAACGGCTGCATATGCTGATGCTTGGATCAAAGTTATACCACCTACTAAGTGTACTATTGATGATTTCCATGCGAGTGCTTATCGAATTCAAAAAGGTGATCCAACAGACTTGTATTGGCAAGTGGGTGGGGATTGTACTTCTGTAACAATTTCAGGAGTTCCAACATCACCGGCATTACCACTTCTAGGTACAAGACAAGTGTCACCAATAAAAACTACAAAGTATGTTCTAACAGCCAAAATAGGAACAAAAACTGAAGCTACAAGAGAACTTACTATCGAAGTTACTACAACCCCGCCACCGACTTGTAAGATTATGTCATTTATTCCAAATCCACCAACGGTAACTCCTGGATATTCTAATAATCTTGATTGGATAACAGAGAATTGTACAAGCTTATCTATTACCGGGATTGGTAGTGTTTCGCCTGTTGATGATGGCTTTACAGCTGTTACCCCTCCATCTGGAGTAGATACTACATATGAGCTTGTTGCAACCGACGGTACAAATTATGACAGAGCTTACGCTACAATTACTGATGTTTCGAATACTTCCACAGCATGTACCATCGAATGGTTCAAAGCAAGTGTGACTGTATATACAGCAGGGACTCCAGGTCCATCTCTTGGATGGAAGACAAAGAATTGTGATACTGTAAATATTGCTGGGATTTCTGGGCCATTTGCAGTGGATAGTGGTATTGTCCAACTTGCTCCACTGACTTCTGACATGACTTATGTACTGACAGCTACAAAGAGTGGAGTTGGTCCATCTGAGTCAGTGACTATTAGATACAACACTACACCTTCGCCATGTGTTATCAATAGCTTCATCGCTAACCCTGCACAAATATCATCTGGATCTTCTACGCTTTCATGGACTACTTCTAACTGTACATCTGTGTCTATAGATCAAGGTGTGTCAGGTCCATTTACTGCATCATCTGGATCAAAAACGGTTTCACCAACTGTCTCAACAAAATACAGACTAAGTGCAACAGGGCCAAGTGGTTCACCAACGCTTGATAGATGGGTTAATGTAGACAGTGGAGGATCTACTTGTAATATAAATAGCTATACTGCAAATACGACAAGAATCTTAGGTTCTGGTTCAGCAACACTATCTTGGAATACAAGTAATTGTACTTCAGTAACATTGAATCAGGGCGTGGGTTCAGTTACTGCTTCGGGGAACCACAATACAGGGACAATAAATTCAACCCGAACATATACTCTAACAGCCACAGACGGAACAGTCACAAGGATTCTATCAATGACAATTCAAGTGGTTCCAGCAAAAGCTTGTCAGATATTAATGTTCAGCCCTAATCCACCATCATTACCATTTCCATCCACATCCACACTTTCTTGGAGAACAATTAACTGTACTTCAGTTTCTATCAATCAAGGGGTGGGATCCGTTACCCCAGTTGATTCCGGTAGTATCCCTGTCTCCGTAAGCGCGACAACAGATTATACAATTAGCGCAAGTAACGCGTCAGGTAATGCAACACCGGTAACTACACGAGTTCGAGTCGACACATTAACTCCAAGTTGTGAGGTCACTAGCTTTACGGCAAATCCTGATGATTTACCTGCAGGTGGCGGATCTTCGATGCTTGATTGGACAACACAAAATTGTACTTCAGTAGATATTACAGGAGTTCCTGGGCCACTTGCGACTTCAGGTAGTGAGAGTGTTAATGTAAGTGTACCTACGCAATATACTTTAACGGCAATGGATGGTGGTGGAAACACAGATGTATGGCCACTTATGATAGGAGTAAACCAAGATCCAATTTGTGAGTTGACTAGTCATAGTGCAAGCCCAACTTCATTTACGGCCCCTGGCTCATCAGATATATCTTGGACCTCCGACAATTGTACTTCTGCTGTTATTGCCGGAATTGGAACATTTAATCCTTCAGACACTGCCACTGTTTCACCTTCTGTAGATACGACATATCGCCTAACCGTTTCAAATGCAACTACTTCAGAGTATGTAGATATTCCGATATCTGTAATTCCTGTAGTAACTCCTCCGAATGCTTGTGTGATAGATTACTTTACGGCTAGCCCAGCTCATATCTCTTCTCCGGCTTCATCGTCACTTTCATGGGAGACAACTAACTGTACATCGGTGTCTATTAATCAAGGTATTGGTTCAGTAACTTCAGATGGAAATACAAGTGTATCTCCGTCTTCAACTAGAACATATACAATAAGTGCAAGTAATATAAATGGCTCAGCTCAACCTCTAGATGTTACTGTCACTGTTGGAAGTGGTTCAGCTTGCTTCATTAAGGCTTTCTACGCAGATCCAGATGAAGTTCCTTTTGGCTCAGGCACAACGCTACGTTGGGAAACCCAAAATTGTACAGATGTATCAATAGATAGAATTCCAGCGTTTATTGGCCCAGCTTCAGATGGTCAAGTGGGGACTGCTCCAATTGTTGGTCCGGGTCCTACACAATTTATACTGACTGCAACAGATGGTACAAATAATGCTACCGAATATGTAAACGTATTCCTTCTTACAGATCCAAATGCTTGTCGAATTGATGATTTCTACCCAGAAAATTCTTCAATCCCAATATTAAGTTCAACAAAACTGCACTGGAAGACGACAAATTGTACTGTAATATCAAGTATCACCAACACAAGTGTTTCTGCGCCGATACCTCTTGAAGGGGAAACTACTGTATCTCCAACGTTTAATACCACATACACACTAACAGCAACAGATGGCGTTAACATAAGATCGAAATCTACTAGAGTTGAGATATCATTAGTTCCAGTTTGTACGATCACTTCATTTACTTCGCTACCATCTTCACTGCTTACTCCTGGTAATATAGTCTTGAGTTGGAATATGTCTCCAATATGTACTTTTGCGAATATCGATGGAGCACCAGTAAATGTACCAAGTGGAAGTATGACTGTCTATTTACCAAGTTCTCGCACCTTCCAACTTACTGCTGATGGTGTTGCGCGCCGGGATCTCTATGTCCATGTTGGGCCACTACTTCCTGGAATAAAACCAGTTTATAAGCCATTTTAAATTTTAAAAGTTTTTTAAAACAGCGTACGAAACTCCGTAAAGAGTTTCGTACGCTGTTTTACTTTCTTTTTATGGTTTTTGATGTGCGCAAATGATATAATATACGTGATGCAAGTTGATGAAACAAAATTACTTGATCTTATTCGGGAGTCTGGCTTGGTGTCCAAGACAGATCTTGCTTTGCTTTTAAATAAGGCAAAAGAAATTGGCAAAAATATTGGCAGTTTTTTAGTTGATGAAGGTAAACTCACTGAAAAAGATTTGCAAAGCATGCAAGCCGTTGTTCTCGGTATTCCATTTGTAAGTTTAAAGGGAGAAAAAATTGATTTCGAAGTCCTATCTCTTATTCCAGAGCCGATTGCTCGTAATAATAATATTATTGCATATAAAAAAACATCAAAGGATTTGGAAGTTGCGATGCTTGATGTAGAAAATCTTTCTGTCATTGATTTTATAAAAAAGAAAGTTGGGTTGAGAATTCTTCCACGCCTTACTAGTAGTGATTCTATAAAAGAAGCTTTAACTTTGTATAAGAAAAGTTTGCAGGCTGACTTTGAAGATATCATTAAGAAGGAAACAAGTTCCATAAAAGCAATTGCTGAGGGGAAAGATGGGGAACCAACAAATGAAAAACAATTAAAAGAATTGGCAGAAGATTTGCCTGTGGTTAAAATTGTGGATACTCTTATTTCACATGCAATATTACAAAATGCTTCTGATGTGCATATTGAACCAGCAGAAAGTTCTGTTTTTGTTCGATATCGTATCGATGGAATTTTGCACGACGCGATGGTCTTACCAAAAGATACTGCCTCTGGAATAACCGCGCGTATAAAAGTGCTTTCCAACTTGAAATTGGATGAGAAAAGATTGCCCCAAGATGGACGGTTTAAAATTGTTAATGGAGAAGATAGAGTATCCTTTCGTGTTTCAACATTGCCGATATTTTATGGAGAGAAAACGGTCATTCGTATTTTGCGTGAAAATGCAAAAGGATTTTCTCTTGAAGGTTTGGGTTTCCATGGGGAAGCTCTCGAGCGCATTCATGATGGAATGAAATCTCGTACAGGTATGCTTCTTGCTACAGGACCTACCGGAAGTGGTAAGACAACGACTCTGTATACAATGCTTGATATTCTTAATACCACGGAAGTTAATATTTCTACAATTGAAGACCCGATAGAATATCAAATGCCACGTATCAATCAGACTCAAACTAAATCAGAGATTGGACTAACTTTTGCAAACGGGCTACGTACGCTCCTTCGTCAAGATCCAGATATTATAATGGTGGGAGAGATCCGCGACGGGGAAACTGCTAGTCTTGCTGTTAACGCTGCACTTACTGGTCACTTGGTTTTATCAACAATTCACACCAATTCATCTGCAGGGGCAATCCCGCGTATGATAGACATGGGGGTTGAGCCTTTCTTAATTGTCTCGACGGTGAAGACTGTAATTTCCCAGCGTCTTGTCCGAAGACTCGATGAGTCAAAAGAAAAATATTTTCTGAGTGAGAATGAAAAAGCATCTTTATCAAAGATAGTTGATTTGGATCGTATTATGGAATTTTTAAAGAAAGAAAACATCGTGAGCGCAGATGCAACATGGGAAACCATTCCTTTCTATCATCCAAAAGGGACCAGTGAATCCCCTGATGGATATAAAGATCGTGTAGGAATTCACGAAGTATTGAAAGTTAGCCCAGCTATCAAAGAGCTTATTCTGAATGGGTCTTCTGCTGATGTGATAGAAAAACAAGCAAAAAGTGAAGGCATGATGACGATGATAGAAGATGGAATTTTTTTGGCTGTACAAGGTCTAACAAGTACAGAAGAAGTGTTGCGTGTCGTTTCAGAATAAAATTATATATGCAATTTAGCTTTAAATCTCAAACGAAAACAGGCGAATTAAAAGAAGGGCTTATGGAAGCTTCGGATAAGTTTTCAGCAGCCAAGCAAATTCGTGCTAAAGGAGAGATACCAATATCGATTAATGAACAGAAGAAACATTCCTTTTTGATGTCCCTTTTGACTCTCTCTATTTCAAAAATAAAATTACGAGAAAAAATAATTTTTACTCGTAATCTCAGTGGGATGCTTCAAGCAGGATTGCCTATGACAAAGGCGATAGGGGTTTTGATGAAACAAACAACTAATAAAAAATTTAAAGATATTCTGAGTGTACTTTTGGATACAATTAATAAAGGTGGAACTTTGTCGCTTGGCATGAGTAAGTACCCGCATGTTTTCTCATCTTTGTTTGTTTCGATGATTAAAGCTGGGGAAGAATCTGGTAAGATTTCTGACACACTAGATGAAATTGGCCGAAGTTTACAAAAAAGTTTCGATTTGAATAAAAAAATAAAATCTGCACTAACCTATCCTACTATAATCATTTGTGTAATTATTATAATCGGCGTTCTGATGATGATTTATGTTGTTCCAAGTTTAACTAAAACATTTACTTCGGTTGGCGCGAAATTGCCTGCATCAACACAAGCAATTATTTGGATTTCGACAATGCTCCAAGAGCACCTCCTTTTATTTGTAGGGGCAGTTGCGGGTTTTGTATTTTCTATAGTTTTAATTTCAAAGTTAAAAACAACCAAGAAATACTTTGACCTCTTCGTTCTTCACTTGCCAGTAGTCGGGAATTTAGTAAAAGAAGTAAATACAGCTCGCACGGCACGAACACTCTCATCGTTACTTTCCGCAGGGGTCCCTGTTGCTCGAGCGCTCTCAATCTCCAAAGATATTTTGCAGAATTTTTATTATAAAAAAATTATAGATGATGGGATCAAAGCAATTGAGAAGGGCCAGCCCCTTTCTGCAACTTTCAAGATGAATACAAAATTTTATCCAGTAATGGTCGGAGAAATGATGGAAGTGGGGGAAGAGACGGGTAAATTTTCTGTAATGCTTATGGATATTGCGAGCTTCTATGAAAGTGAAGTTGATAGTAAGACCAAAGATCTTTCTACTATTGTGGAGCCGGTCTTGATGGTTTTTATAGGAGCCGCGGTCGGGTTCTTTGCTGTTTCAATGATTACCCCAATGTATTCACTTTTGGGGAATATTAAATGATATGAAGAAGTATACAAACGGATTTTCAATACTAGAAATTGTAATTGTGTTTGCGATTTTAGCATCGCTTACGGCGGTGTTTCTGCCTTCCTTTTCTGCATTTAGAGATGAACAACTCCTGAAGAATACAACAGATGATATTGTTGCAATTCTTAATCAAGCACGAACTCATACATTGTCATCAAAAAATAGTAATTTTTACAGCGTGCATTTTGAGTCTGACAAAGCAACACTCTTCACAGGGGGAACATTTACACAAGGTCTGGCCGATAACGTAGTGGTAGGTTTTGATTCAAGGGTTACTCTACCATCTGCAAATGTATCTTTAAACGGCGGTGGAGCCGACGTTATTTTTGATCGCCTGTCTGGAGATAGTTCAACTTATGGTACAATTACAATAGAACTTGCGAGTGATGCAAGCAAAACGAAAACAATCAACGTTGAGCAAACAGGAATCATAAGTGCAAATTAATTTTTTATATATGAATTTTAAAAAAAGTAAAAATTCCTCTGGTTTTGCCTTAGTCGAGCTACTTATTGCATGCGCGATTATATCTTTAGTTACTTTTACAATAGTTTCAGCAGGCGGAAAGGGTGTGGAATTATCCAATCAAGCTCTTTCACAAACTCAGGCAAGCTTTTTGCTCGAAGAGGGAGGAGAGGCTGTGAAGATTATTAGAGATAATGCGTGGTCCAATATTTCTGCTCTTACTCTAAATACAAATTACTACCTTTCATACAATACAGGCACTGATGTTTGGTCACTTAGTACAACTCCAAGTGTTATAGATAATACTTTTACCCGTACCATTGTGGTGTCTGCTGTTAATCGTGACTCAAATGATGATATTGTGGCAAGCGGGGGAACTACGGATCCTAATATTAAGAAAGTTGTTGTGAGTGTTTCTTGGCCTGGTGTTTCAGGCACAATTTCCAAATCATTAACCTTTTATGTGGCGGATATTTTTTCTTAAAATGAAATTACCAAATTTAAAATCAGGGTATTCGTTGATTGAGGTGCTGATTTATATCGCGATTTTTATTGTGTTGGTCGTTTTGGTGGTTAATTCATTTATTGTCGTAGTTTCAACCTTTGACGAAACACGCACCAACAAAGATTTATTAGAAGGTGGAAATACTTCAATGGAAAGAATTGGGAGAGAAATACGTTTGGCAAATTCTGTAACAGCAGGGAGTAGTACTTTTGGGTCGCATCCTGGGGTGCTTGTACTTGATGGGGGTGACGCTTCAGGTGCTCCTCGTGTAATAAAATTTATTGTTGAAAATGGGGATTTAAATATATATGAAAATGACGTTTTGATCGGACCAATAACTGGGCAAAATGTACAAGTTTCTTCCCTTGTGTTTCGTAACGTGTCTACTAGTTTAAGTGATTCTGTTAAAATTGAATTAACCCTCCAAGACCTCAGAGGCAAGGCTCGCAAGACTAAGAATTTTTATAGTACAGTGACATTACGTGGTGGGTATTAAGCAAATTATTTCTTATGTTGAAAAATTATAAAAAATTAAAAACAAATAAAGGTGCAGCAATGATGGTACTTGTTATATTTACATTATTTATTAGCCTCACTATTATATTTGGGATCGTGACTCCGGCTGTCCGCGAATTCCAGGTAGCAAATTATAGCTTTGAATCAAAACAGACATATTTTATGGCAGAGTCTGGCATGGAAGATGTTTTTTATAGAATTAAAAATAATCGATTGGTAGACGCAAGTGAAGTTCTGACTAACGGTTCAACTAGTACAACAACTACTATTACAAATGTTGGTTCAAATCAGAAAGAAATCTCCTCTCTTGCTGATACAAATACTTTTCAGCGTAAAGTAAATATGGTTTTGGATGCGGGTGTAGGGACATCATTTTTTTACGGAATGCAGGCTGGAATTGGGGGGATCGTTCTGAGCAACACTGCAGGTATTATTGGTAATGTGTATTCAAATGGTCCTATTAATGCCAGTAATAGTGCTTATGTTACAGGGAGCGCAGTTTCGGCAAATGGTCAGTCTCCAACAGTCGATCAATCAAATGGTTCCGGTGTCCCGAGTAGTGATAACATATTTGGGAACGCAACTTCAACCGAGGACATAGCTCAGAGCTTTCAGCTTTCTGCTACGAATTATCTAAGCTCTGCACAACTTTATATAAAAAAATCAGGAAGCCCTTCAAGTGGCGTAGTTACGATACGCACTAGTTCTAGTAGTAGGCCATCTGGTACTATTTTAGCGACAGGGACCCTTTCGAGTAGTCTAGTTTCACCTAATTATGGATGGGTGAATGTTACTTTTACATCTAGTCCTCAACTTACCGCTGGGACAACTTACTGGCTAACGATTGACTCTGCCAGTTCGTCTTCAAATTATTATATTATAGGAGGGTCTCCAGCGAGTTACTCAAGTGGCACAGCTAAGATTGGGCGAGTATCCTCCAGCACTTGGGCGCAACTTGGTAGTAGTACGGACCTCTTCTTTTCTGTTTCCACAGGGGGAGCATTTGGATCTATTAGTGGTTTAATTGTTGGTACCAGTGGAACAGGCGATGCATCATCTCATAGTGTTACTGGCTCAACCGTAGCTGGGACAATTTATTGTCAAACAGGAAGTGGAAATAATAAATCTTGTAATACTTCACAAGCTGATCCTGTGCCCCAAAATTTCCCTGTTTCGGATCAAAATATTGCCGATTGGAAAGATCTTGCCTTGGCTGGGGGAACTTCGTCTGGGTTAAATTTAAGTGGTTCGACAGTACAAACCATTGGGCCGAAGAAAATTAACGGGAACATAACTTTGTCGAATAATGCTATTTTAAACACAACAGGGGTTCTGTGGGTAACAGGCGATGTAAGTATTAGTAATAGTAGTAAATTCAGAGTTGATGCATCTATGGGAGCGAATGGAGGGATTATCATTGTTGATGGGACTGTTACTACTTCAAACTCGGCAGTTTTTTCAGGTTCTGGTACTACTGGTAGTTATATGATGGTAATATCTACTAATACTGGGAATAGTGCAATTCAAATAAGTAATTCGGCAGGTTCAGTGATCCTCATTGCTCCTTACGGAGGGGTGATGCTGTCAAACACCGCAAGTGCGAATCAAATCACGGCGAATCGGATTACTCTTTCAAATTCGGCAACCGTTACTTACAATTCGGGTCTTGTCAATGCAGGGTTTTCTACTGGCCCAAGTGGAGGATGGAATGTTGCCTCTTGGAAGGAAGCTCAATAAAATTTGTGATATAATAAAACAATGCATAAAAAGATTGTCATAGGCAACTGGAAAATGAACCCGAGTTCTATAAAAGAGGCTGAGGTTCTTTTTAAAACTATTGTTAAACAACAAAAGGAAATTAAAAATACGGATGTAGTTATTTGTACACCATTTTTGTATTTACCGACTTTGTCTAAAATAAAATCAGGGAAAATTTCTATGGGTGCTCAAGATGCATACCATGAAGAGGTTGGTGCATTTACAGGTAATGTATCTGCTAAAATGCTCTCGGCTTTTAAAATACGATATTGTATCGTTGGCCACTCTGAGCGTCGGGCAATGGGGGAGACCGATGAACTTTGCAGTAAAAAAGTAAATGCACTTTTGAAGGTTGGTATCACACCGATACTTTGCGTGGGAGAGAAAGAGCGTGATGAGTCTCATGAATATTTGATTGTAGTGAAAAGACAAATTGAGCAGAGTCTTGCCGGTGTTTCTAAAAATGCTGTGTCAAAAATAATAATTGCGTATGAGCCAATCTGGGCGCTTTCTACTACAGCCAACCGCCATGATTTCATCCCTGCAGAATTTTTGGAAATAAAAATTTTTATCAAGAAAGTTCTCTCCAATATGTTTGGGGTCAAAACTCAATTGCCAAGAATTATTTATGGAGGATCTGCACGACCTGATAACGCTCTTTCTTTTATCCAAGACGGCGAAGCAGATGGTCTGTTACCAGGACGAGACAGTTTGGACCCAAAAAAGTTTTTACAAATTATTAAAATTGCTGGGAGTAAATAATATATGCAAAGCATAAAAGAAATTACTGAGTTGAAAGGGAAAAGAGTATTATTGCGTGTGGATTTCAATGTGCCTATTAATGATGGCAAAGTGGAAGATGATTCACGAGTTAAGAAGGCATTACCAACTATCAATTACTTGCGTAAACAAGGGGCAAAGATTGTGATAATTAGCCATATTGGCCGAGACCCAAAAGATTCTTTGGAAGTGGTTGCTAAAGTTTTAAAACATTCTATACCACTATCATTTGTACCTTCTGTGCTTGGGGCACAGGTTGATGATGCAATCGAGAAAATGAAAAATGGTGATGTGATAATGCTCGAGAATTTGCGCAGTATGGCTGGCGAGAAGAAGAATGACCCCTCTTTTGCGAGGGGACTTTCCAAACATGGGGATATTTATGTAAATGAGGCTTTCCCCGTGTCACACCGGGCTGATGCATCTATTGTAGGTATTCCAAAATTTTTGCCGAGCTACGCTGGGTTGCAAATGGAATTGGAAGTCAAAGAACTTTCACGTGCTCTTACCCCAGAGCACCCATTCCTTGTGATTTTTGGTGGATCAAAAGCCGAGACAAAAATTCCTTTAATTAAAAGATACCTCAAAGATGCGGACCATGTTTTCGTAGGGGGAGCACTTGTAAATAATTTCTACAAAGCAAAAGGTTTGGAAGTTGGTAAGTCCGTTCTAGATAAAGAGGTAAAAATTCCAAAAACATTCCTCAATCACAAAAAATTAATTTTGCCCGATATGGTAGTCGTTTCCCGTAGCCGAAATGTTGCAATTAAAGTGGAAGATGTGGGGGAGAATAATCAAATCCTCGATATTGGAATTCCAAGTATAAATCGCCTTGCACCGCTTGTTCACAAAGCCAAATTAATTCTCTGGAACGGCCCACTCGGGTGGTATGAAAATGGTTATACTGAAGCAACCGATGAATTGGTAAAATTATTGATAAAAACAAAAGCGAAAGTAATTATTGGCGGTGGCGATACAGCAGTTTTCGTAGAAAAGAAAAAACTTGCTCATCATTTCACCTTCGTATCCTCAGGCGGAGGAGCAACTCTAGAATTCCTCTCCAAAGGCACTTTGCCAGGAATCAAGGCTTTGAAATAGTATGCCGAAGCCAAGTGAGCTATTAGAACTATTACTTACAAATCGGGGAATTAAACCCGCGGACTTTGAGCGGTTTTTAAGCCCTGATTATGAGGCTCATAGTTATGATCCATTTCTAATGAAAGACATGGAGAAAGTTTGCGTGCGGATTTTCGAGGCGACAGAAGCCAAAGAGAAAATTGTTATTTACACAGATTATGATTGTGATGGAATCCCCGCAGCGGTCATTATGAACGACTTTTTCAAGAAAATTGGCTACACGAATTACAAAATTTATATACCTGACAGGCACGACGAAGGCTATGGTTTGCACACCGATGCGATTCATGAGTTTATTGCCGATGGAGTAAATTTACTTATTACTTTTGATTTGGGGATTACTGCAGTTGCGGAAACTGCTCTTGCGCAGGGCGCTGGGGTAGACGTGATTATTACCGATCACCACCTACCACACGAGAGCGTGCCAAATGCTTATGCAATAATTAACCCCAAGCAAATTGGGTGCAAATATCCAGACAAAATGCTCTGTGGTGCAGGGTTAGCATTTAAAATCGTGCAGGCACTTTGTAAAAAATATGGAGAATATTGGAATATAAATGCGGGGTGGGAGAAGTGGCTATTGGATATGGCTGGAGTTGCAACACTTTCAGATCAAGTCCCACTTGTAGATGAGAACCGCGTGCTTGCATATTTTGGATTGAAAGTCTTGCAGAAGAATCATCGTGTAGGATTACAACAGTTCTGGAAAAAGGCTGGTGTTGATGCCACAAGATTGGTGGAGGATGATGTTACATTTTCTCTTGCGCCGAAAATAAATGCGGCAAGTCGAATGGATAGCCCAATGCGAGCATTTGAATTGCTTGCAACGACCGAAATTGCCGAAGCGGGAGCCCTCACTGATCACTTGATGAAGATAAATGAAACTCGCAAGACAATCGTCGCGCATATAATGAAAGAAGTGAAAGTAACTCTAAGTAAAAGAGAAGAGAAATCTGTAATTGTAATTGGAAATCCAAAGTGGCGCGTAGGAGTGCTCGGCATTGTTGCTTCGAAAATTGTTGACGAATACAAGAAGCCGGCATTCGTATGGGGGATGGAAGGCGGTGAGGTAATCAAGGGCTCATGCCGAGTTTATGGCAATATTAATCTAGTAGAAGTCATGCAAAAGATGCCCGAGAATAGCCTGCTTGAATTTGGAGGTCATGCACAAGCTGGCGGATTCGCCGTTCATCATGATGAGATACATTTCTTGGAAGAGAAGTTGGTGGCTGTAGTAGACAATTTGGATAAATCTGAAAATCTTGCAAATTACATAATGATAGACGCAAGTATTAGTATCGATGATGTAAATAACGAAAATTATAAAATCATAGAGCAGTTGGCACCATTTGGCACAGGCAACCCCAAGCCAACTTTTATGTTCAAAAATATTCAAGTAGCAGGAGTAAAAGAATTTGGTAAAGAAAAAAACCACTTGGAGCTTTCATTTTTAAATAGCAAAAGTAAAACAATAAAAGCAATCGCATTCTTCAAAACTCGAGAAAGTTTCAATAAGATTTTAAAAGAAGGAGATAGTATTGATCTAATAGCAGTTTTTGAAAAAAGCACCTTCGCTGGGCGCACAGAGCTAAGATTAAGAATTATTGATATAATATAAATATGAAAATTGAAGTATATACAGACGGGAGTTCATTAGGGAATCCGGGGCCGGGGGGATACGGAGCGGTTTTTGTCAGTGGTGGAAAAATTGTCCACGAAATTGGTGGATATGAAAAAGAAACGACAAATAACAAAATGGAATTGCAGGCTGTTATCGAAACTCTTAAATATGTCTCGAAGTCCAACTTTGATAAAAGTGAAGTTGTGATTCATGCAGATTCGGCTTATGTACTTAACGGCATAACAAGTTGGATTTTCAATTGGGAGAAGAATGGCTGGAAGACAGCCAACAAAAAGCCCGTTTTGAATCAAGAATTGTGGCAAGAATTAATCGCACTTGTGCGTAATTTCAAAGGCAAGATTCTTTGGCAAAAAGTTAAAGGCCACTCGGGGCATATTTACAACGAGCGTGCAGATGAAATTGCTACAACATGTGCATCCCAACAAAATAAATTCTAAATCACTAGTTTATAAGAAAAATATATAGGGTATTATATTTGACACATAATACTATTTATAGTAATATGTTTTAAAATTAAACCCTTTAAATATGAACTTAAAAAAATTGGATGCTCTTTTACTGAGCAAATTTCAGAGTATTTCTGATTGGATGCAAGATAAAATCGGTGTAAATAATTTTATAATTTCAAAGAGAGTTCTTGAGTTATATATTATTTTAGGTCTCGCTACTTTTTTACTCGAGATTTTACTAAAAAAGTCTTTTTTAGTAATTTTATTGGATATAATAGGTGTTTTCTTGATTAGTATTGCAATTAATGAACTAATCAAATTTTCATTTAAAAAATGCAATGCCAGCCCGAATTTACAAAATCCAATAGTCTTAGATTACGCACCTTTTAGACTTTTTGCTTTGCTACTTCTTTCTTTTGCTCTTTTTGATATTTGGGATTGTGTCACAAAAATTATTAACCCAAGTCCAATCATAAGAACACAGAATGAAAATGTACTTGTTTTTATCATGAGTGTTAAAAACATTTTTCCATTTTTTGCAATCTATTTTTGTTCTTGTACACCCAAACCACCATCCAAGAGTAGAATTAAGAAACTACAGGAAAAAATAGCAGAAAAAATTTTTTCACTAGGTTCTGTTAAACTTTCACCAGTAGTTGCTAGGTCAAAGAAATGAATTTATAACTGTACCCGAGCTATTTATAGACCGGGTGCTTTTATTTTTATATAATTATATTGGATGAACAAAAAGGAAATAATAATTTGTATGGGTCTGATTATTGTAGCTATCGTGCGGTATTTTTATTTTCTTCCTGTGCCCTCGCAGGAATTTTATGATTCTGTTGATCAAAAAGTCACTTTCAAAGGTATGGTCAGTGAGTATCCAGATACGAGAGAAAATCAAGTAAGGTTTGCCGTCATGCCGGAAAATCAAGATTTCAAAATCGTTGTACCAATTTATGACTTAGAAAGTGAGTATCATTATGGTGACGTGGTGGAAGTTTCGGGAATTCTTACCGAGCCTGAAAATTTTGAGACAGATACAGGTAAAATTTTTGATTATCAAAGATATCTTTTCTCACACGACACATTTTTTATAATAAAATCGGGGCAAGTGGAGAAAGTTGGGGAGGGTGGTAGTAGAATTAAAAAAATACTTTTCTATGCTCGAGAAAAATTCGAGAAATCTCTTGATAGAGTTTTACCATACGGAGATTCTGGATTTATGAAAGGTTTATTGCTCGGAGATAAAGGAGGTATAAATGATGAAGACAAAGATGCATTTGTCACTACAGGCACTATTCATATAGTTGCACTTTCAGGATTCAATGTGATGATTGTGGCAGATGCTTTTATGCGAGCAATTGGGGTAATAGCAACAGGCTCAATTGCTTATGTAAGTGGTGGAATCTCAATAATCCTTTTCGTGATTATGGCTGGTGGATCTGCAACAGCTGTGCGGGCAGGATTGATGGCAGTCATTTCACTCTTTGCGCAATTCTCTGGGCGGACTTACACAGCACTCCGAGCTCTTGTAATAGTTTCATTGTTAATGCTTGTATTTAATCCGCGGACAATTTGGGATGTATCGTTTCATTTATCGGTACTTGCAACTTTTGGAATTATTACACTACCGACAAAAATTTTAAAATATTTCCGATGGATTCCAAAGTGGCGAGGTTTCCGTGAAATAATGCTCGCGACAATCTCTGCCAGCATAATGGTCATACCTTACATAATGTATGTGATGGGATCTTTATCTCTCGTTTCACTTTTGGCCAATGCTCTAATCTTGCCAATCATTTCGTACTTAATGTTTTTTGGATTCATTTCAGGATTCATTGGGCTTTTCTCTCCTGCAATTTCAATCCCATTTGCATACATTGCCCACCTTGGTAGCGCGTACATATTCTTTATGGTCCACTTTTTTGCCAAGCTACCATTTGCAAGCATAAATATAAAAAATATGCCTCTTATAATTATTTTGGCTTTCTATGCTTTGCTTTTATTTTGGATTTTTAGAAAGAAGAATTAAAATTACCTTCAATTACTTCCCAATTTAGATTTGTGAAAAAGGCTTCTACATATTTCTTTTTTTCACTTGTTGGATAGTCGTATACATATGCGTGCTCCCACATATCTAATGCAAGGATTACTTGGCATCCGTTTAGTTGGCCTAGGTGTTGCTCATCTACCCAAGATGTTAGTAGTTTACCAGTTTTTTTATCATGATAGAGCATTGCCCAGCCGATACCACGAGTCATTGCTGTCGCCTTGAATCGCGCGAACCAATTTTCAAAAGACCCGTATTGATTTGCAAGTTCAGCTTTTAATTTTGAATCATCTGCAAGAGGTTTAGCACCACCTTCAAGCGAGCTGAAGTAGTATTCATGATTGCGCATACCATTGAATTCAAATGCGAATCTGCGATTCATTTCACCGATTATGTATGCATTCTTTTCGTTATCTTTTAATAGCTCTTGCATATCACTCTGTATTTGGTTACTAAATTTCACATACCCTGCATACAATTTCAAATGCTCTTCAATATTTTTTGCGCTAATTCCAGCGAGCTCTGGAATAGCAAAAGTTTTTTGTGTAAATGTTTCCATGTTTTGAATTATAGCATTTTTAAGATATTATAGTCATATGGAAAACATCCAAGTCCTTATTGTAGATTACGGTTCCCAGTACACTCTAGTGATTGGCCGGACTATTCGCGAGCTTGGATTTCGTAGTGCTATTCTTCCTCCTGACAAAGCCGAGCACTTTTTGAGTCAATATACTCCTAAATCTGTAATACTCTCTGGTAGCAATTGGAGCGTGCACAATGATGGTGCGCCAAGCCTGCCAGCTAATCTTGATATCACAGGTGCTAAATACCCAATCCTTGGGCTTTGCTACGGTATGCAATTATTGGCGTACAAGCTCGGAGGCACAGTGGATCGTCCACATGGGCATCGCGAATACGGACCTGCAAAAGTGACGGTAGATAATACACACCCACTATTTTTAAATGTTTCAAAAGATACAGATGTCTGGGCAAGTCATGGAGACACTGTTACCAAATTGCCAGAAGGTTTTAAAGAAATTGCAGTGTCAGGTGGAATAGCAGCGATGACGAATGCGGACAACAGAATTCTCGGTATACAATTCCATCCTGAAGTTGTAGATACAAAAGAAGGCAAGATAATGCTTCAGAACTTTTTAAATATTTCAAATTGCGTCAAAGATTGGAACCCAACAGATTTGATAAAAGAAATTCAAGACGAAGTGATGAATGTAGTCAATGCAAGTGCAAAGCAAAATGTAGTACTCGGTGTATCTGGGGGAGTAGATTCTACGGTTCTTGCGGCACTACTTGCACCAGTTTTAGGAGACAAGCTTGTTTGCCTTGCGATAGATACAGGCGGAATGCGCAGTGGCGAATTAGAAGAATTGAAAACAAATGTAAAGAGCGCTGGTGTAAAGAATCTGGTGGTTGTAGAAGCAAGCGATGAATTTATAAAAAATATCGGTACAACAATTGATGCTCAAGAAAAGCGCGGAAAATTCCGCGATGTCTACAAGAGAATTTTCGAAGAACAGATTGCCAAAAATGATGCAGGATTTATTGTGCAAGGAACACTCGCAACAGACATAATCGAGAGTGGCGAGGCTGGCAAGAGTGCATTGATAAAGACTCATCACAATGTTGGGCTTGCTTGGGAAGTGGATGATTTGCATCCATTACGCAATTTATTTAAATATGAAGTTCGGGAACTTGGTAAAGCCCTCAATCTTCCGCCGGCTGTCTACGAGCGTAATCCTTTCCCAGGCCCAGGACTTTATTTGCGTATTGTTGGGCTCCCAGTTTCAAAAGAATATCTAGACATAGTGCGTGAAGCCGACAAAACTGTTACAGATATAATCAAAAAATATAATTTAGAAAAAGAAATTTCCCAATTGATAGTTGGAATCCTAGGGGTAAAGTCTGTTGGGGTAAAAGGGGACGAACGAGTCTATGGTCACGCATTGGCAATCCGTGCAGTGCAGACAATCGATTTCATGACAGCGAAAGGATATTATTTCCCTGCGGAAGTAGTTGATGAAATCACAAATGCACTTACAAAACACAAAGAAATTGTAAGAGTATTTTTTGACATGACACCAAAGCCACCTGCAACAACTGAATTTGAATAAAATGTTTAAGAGATTCAAAAAAGAATATATCGCACTTACTGTCCTCATTATTTTTGTATTGGGGATTTTATTTTTCTATTTTTACAAGCCACATGCAAATATTATGAAGGTTGCGTTTATAGATGTTGGGCAAGGCGATAGCATATTTATCCAAGCTCCTAATGGTGTGCAGATGCTTGTGGATGGTGGAAGGGGCGCGAAAGTTCTAGGAGAACTTTCGCGCCTTATGCCCTTTGGCGATAAAACAATCGACGTAGTAATAGGCACACATCCAGACGCAGATCATATCGGAGGGTTAGTAAATGTTTTAGAAAATTATGAAGTAGAAAATTTTGTAGAATCTGGGGCACGTTCCAACAGCAAAGTTTTTCAAAATTTGGAAAATAAAATTAATGAAGAAAAATCTAAAAGGATACTCGGTCGGGCCGACATGCGGATTATCCTTGATAGAGATCGGAATATTTATTTCGAAATTTTATACCCAAATCAAAATGTACAAACTTGGGAAACAAACGATGCATCAATAATAGGCAAGCTTGTCTATGGGAAAAGTAGTGTAATGCTCTCCGGAGACTCACCGATTAGTAAGGAGTTGTATTTAGTAAATAATAAGAGAGCAGATTTAGATGTCGATATTTTGAAGTTGGGTCATCATGGGTCGCGTACAAGCTCAAGCCAGCAATTCCTGCAAGCTACAAGTCCAGACTTTGTTGTGATTTCTGCGGGTCTTAACAACCAATATGGTCATCCACACAAGGAGGTATTGGATAGATTAAATTTTTCTAGTATTCCATATCTGGAAACTTCCAAAGATGGAACAATTATATTTACAACAGATGGAACAGATTTTTATCAAAAACAGTGGTGATCCCAAATTGTAGTTGGGATAACCTCTGACTTTTCGTAATTTGGGTGTGTATTTTCAAGCATATAAATAATTTGAAAAGTTTTTAGAATTTCCATTCCTTCATGTGTCTGATTCCATTCTCGGCATAAATATTTTCCATATCCTAGCCTGTATTTACTGAAATCACCTTGCCACAAATTCATCATATATTTTTGCCAACGTTGGTTTTTATAAAGAGCGGAAACATTTTTTGGCTTTTCATAATTTATTGTTTCTCCATTGCGGAATAAATCAACTGTTTCACCGCTTAGTAGAACCCCCGGGATTACATACCAGCCATCTTGAGTTAGTGGGTATGGTGTAAACATGTCCCATCTTTGATCCATTCTAAGTACTTCAGCTACGAAGTTAATGTTTTCTGGGATTATGGTTTTACTGCTCGGCATGGATTCTATGTTGATCAGTACCATATTGGTAGTTAAAAAAATTACAAATATATTTCTCGCGTATTTTGCAAGACTTCTTTTCTTCTTTGTAGTTTCTGGCAAGCAGATTAGTTTGCGGGTGTTTGCGATATAATCATAAATTTTATCAAATTGCTTTTGGATAAATCCCAGTGATAAGAGATATGATTTCCAAAAAAAGATGGGAGAAAGAGCAAGTACGGTGGCAAGGCCGGCTGTTTTGTAGTGATGAGTTCCTCTGTGGTCTACGACTATCCAAGAATTTTTTTCACCCATTTCGTTCTGGAGCATTTCGGTGTCAGGAGTTTTGATGGTGACATTTGAGGATAACCACAAAAGTCTTTTAAGCAGATGTACAGCTTTAAAACAAAAACCACATTCCGCATCATAATATATTGTTGCAACTTTTTTGTTTCTTTCGGCAAATAGATTTCGCAATTTTTTATAGAGAGTATCCCAAAACCAAGAAGGTAGAAGCCCGAGTGTTACAACAATACTAATCATACCGAAGAATCCCAAATGCATCGTACTATTTATACCGATCTGCATGAAAGCCAATGCAAATATTACAAATGTTCGAATGGGACCATTCTTAAAAGGGGAAAGCATTAGGATCGGGCCAGCAATTTCCAAGTATAAAACCCCATATGTGAGAGTCGACATTACAACCGGGAATGCTAGTAAATATTCCCCAAACCCTCGCGTCATCTGATCAAGAGAAAGCGCGTAGTATACAGCTTGTCCACTTGTCCAAGCGTCACCAGTTTTTAAAAGTCCTGACAAAAAGTAAAAAAGAAAAATTTGGACAATGTATGCAAGGGCAGGAACTCCGTAATAATTTTTATTTTTTAGAGTTTCACTTTTTATTAAACTATCGACTGACATATATTTTCCCAATGGTAGGAATATTGCCCAGAAAAGTATGACTCGAAATATAACATCACCACCTTGTAGTATGAGTGGATTTCTGTTGCCAATCGATACGAGTAATAACCACGAAATGATTGTGGCGAGGGTTGTACGATACCCAAAAACCATTGCGAGTGCAGAAACAAAAGCAAGGATGATAAAAATTAATTGTAGTTGCCATATTCCCGCTATGTTATAGAAAGAGAAATACCAATCTCCGCCGTATAAAGTGAACAAGTCTGCCCTAGATAAAACCCCTGTATCTGTATAAAATATTTTGAAATCTATTAGTCTTTCTATAAGGTCACATATGATTGTGACTCCAAGGCCAATACGAAGTAGTGCCAAGGATCTGTAGTCTAGGGCTATGATGCCTTTGAGTCTATCTTTTATTTTCATAAAAGTATTATACAATAAAAAATCCCTCCGAGCTTGACGAGGGATTTTTATTTTATGATTCCGGCTTTGTGGAGGGTGGCGAAGGCTCCATTTTTATTGATTGTTTTGATTGCGTTAGTCGATAGGGTAAGGTTGAAGTACTTTTTCAGCTCTGGGACATATATACGCTTCTTTTGCAGGTTAGGGTACTTACGGACTTTACCTGTTGGATTGAATTTGGTAGCACGAACAACGTTGGAGTATCCTCCAGCCATGATTGAGCCCTTTCCTGTTATGTCGCAGACTTTTGCCATATGATTAAGCTATGCTATCATATAAGCTATTCCTATGCAAGTTCTCGATAGTATTTTTTATATAGCAGTTCTTATAATGAGTGTTGTTGTGCATGAATATGCTCATGGCTATATTGCGTACAGATACGGAGATTCAACTGCGCATTTATCTGGAAGACTTACACTCAATCCGATTAAGCATCTAGATTTAATGGGTTCTATTATTATTCCACTTCTTCTTGTTTTATCTAACGCAAGTTTTTTATTTGGTTGGGCGAAACCTGTTCCATACAATCCAGACAATTTGAAAAATGGGAAAAGGGGAGTAATTGCGGTAGCTCTCGCAGGGGTTGTGGCTAACCTTACTATTGCTGTTATTTTTGGTTTACTTATACGTGTCGGACCAATGCTAGGTATTGATCCACTTAGTGCAAGTGAGGTTGCCCCATTTTATAAAATTTGTATTTCAATTGTTTTGATCAATACAGTTTTGGCTATTTTCAATCTGATACCAATCCCACCACTTGATGGGTCTAAAATTTTGTTCGAACTTTTACCAATACGGCTTCGAAATATTCAAGATACACTTGAAAAATTTGGTTTACCGATTCTTATAATTTTTATTATATTTATCTGGCCATATATCTCACCAGTGATTACGATGTTGTTCTCATTTTTCACAGGTCTATCATAAAAGTTTGGGGCTCTTGCTTTTTTCTGCCCTCTATAGTAAAGTACTTCTACTAGTCCGTTTGGGCTGTTTTGTTTTGTAAAGTTATTATATGCCAACAATAAATCAATTAGTTCGCAAAAACCGAAAAGTAATCAAGAAAAAGTCTAAGGCTGTAGCTTTGGCGCGTGGTTTTAACTCTATTAAGAACAAGCCAGTATTTTACCCGGCACCTTTCAAGCGTGGGGTTTGTACAAAAGTTACAACAACAACTCCAAAGAAGCCTAACTCTGCTCTCCGTAAAATTGCCCGTGTCCGCCTTACAAATGGAATGGAAGTTACTGCTTATATCCCAGGTGAAGGTCACAACTTGCAAGAACACTCTGTGGTTATGCTACGCGGTGGTCGTGTGAAAGACTTGATCGGAGTTCGATATCACATCGTTCGCGGAAGACTTGATGCTACTGGAGTTGAGAAGCGTCGCAAGGCTCGTTCAAGATATGGTAACAAGCGTCCAAAAGCCGCAGGAGCAAAGAAATAATTAGCCAAAGGCTAACAAGTAATAAATAATATATGCGAAGAAAAATAAAAAATCGAAATATCGTTGAACCAGACATAATGTACAACTCTCAAAAGTTGGGCAAGTTCATCAACTCAATCATGCAAAGTGGGAAGAAGGAAACAGCACGCAAGATTGTGTACGCAACCTTTGATATTATCAAAGAAAAAACTGGCAACCCAAATCCTCTTGAAGTTTTCGACACTGCTATCAAAAACGCTGGACCAATGGTTGAAGTTCGAAGTCGCCGTATCGGTGGAGCGAACTACCAAGTTCCTCGTGAAGTTCGCCCAGAAAGAAAGAATGCCCTTGCGGTAAGATGGATAATATCAGCAGCTCGATTGAAGAAAGGCGCTCCAATGCATGAAAAATTGGCTGAAGAATTGATACTAGCTAGCAAGAATGAAGGTACTGCTATCAAGAAGCGTGACGATACTCACAAGATGGCAGAATCCAACAAAGCTTTCGCTCACTTTGCTTGGTAATAAAATCTATAATAAAAAAACTCCCTTCGGGGAGTTTTTGATTGCATAATTCAATTGAATGTTGTATATTCAAAGTACACAAGACCTACGGTCTTTTTATTTTTAGCAACATAACAAAAACATATGGAACGAGATTATCCTTTAGAAAAAGTAAGAAATTTTGGAATTATTGCCCACATCGATGCGGGTAAAACAACTACAAGTGAGCGTGTGCTTTATTATACCGGTATGAGTCACAAAATCGGTGAAGTTCACGACGGTGCTGCCACTACAGACTGGATGGAGCAAGAAAAAGAGCGTGGAATCACTATCACAAGTGCTGCCGTGACTTGTTTTTGGAATCCGACATATGCAGGAACAGATAAAAATAAAAAGGTCCGTTTCAATATTATTGATACTCCTGGGCACATCGACTTTACTGTGGAAGTAAAGCGATCACTTCGCGTACTCGACGGCGCTGTTGTCGTGTTCGACGGAGTTGCTGGGGTAGAACCACAATCTGAAACAAACTGGCGCTATGCTGATGAGGCAAAGGTTCCTCGTATTTGTTTCGTAAACAAGCTCGACCGTACTGGTGCATCATTTGAGCACTCATTCAAAACAATCCTTGATCGTTTGAATAAAAATGCAGTTCGAATGCAAATCCCAATCGGATTGGAAGAAAATCACGAAGGAGTAATCGATCTTTTGAAAATGAAAGCATATTACTTCGAAGGTGAAATGGGAGGTAAAGTAATCGAAAAGGAAATCCCAGAAAATTTGCTCGCTGAAGCAAAAAAGTATAATGCTGAATTGATTGAGAAGATTGTCGAACAAGATGATACTGTAATGACAGAATATCTTGATGGTAAAATCCCAGATGTAGAAACTCTAAAGAAATTAATGCGTAAAGCTGTTATTGCAAATGATGTATTCCCAGTTTTTGCTGGAAGTGCATTGAAGAACAAAGGCGTGCAATTGGTACTCGATGCTGTGGTGGATTACCTTCCAAGTCCGTTAGATATTCCAGCTATCAAAGGAATTAATCCAGACACTGATGCAGAGGAAGCTCGACCAGCAAGTGATACTGAACCATTCTCCGCGCTTGCGTTCAAGGTGGCGACAGATCCATTCGTTGGACAAATTATTTTCTTTCGAGTATATTCAGGAACTCTTACTGCAGGCAGTTATGTTTACAACCCTCGCACTCGTAACAAGGAAAGAATCGGCCGTATTTTGCGAATGCACGCGAACGAACGAGAAGAAGTGAAGAAGGTTTATGCGGGAGAAATTGCTGCAGCTGTAGGACTAAAAGATACAATCACTTCCGACACACTTTGTGATGAAGCACACCCAATCGAACTTTACCGAATCGTGTTCCCAGAACCAGTTATCTCTTTGCGAGTAGAGCCAAAGACAAAAGCTGACCAAGAAAAAATGGGTATGGCTCTATCAAGACTTGTGCAAGAAGATCCAACATTCCGTGTAACAACAGATGCTGAAACTAACGAGACAATCATCGCAGGTATGGGAGAGTTGCATTTGGAAATTATTGTTGATCGTATGAAAAGAGAATTCTCTGTTGAGACAAATGTTGGTAAGCCACAAGTTGCATACCGCGAGACTATTACCGGTACAGCAGATGTAGAAGGTAAATACATCAAGCAATCTGGAGGTCGCGGAAACTATGGTCACGTGAAAATTAAGGTCAAGCCTATGGATATGAATGTTGATTTGGAAAAATTGCCAAAGAATGTGAAGCGTGAAAAAGATTTCGAATTTATCAATACAATCAAGGGAGGTGCTATTCCACAAGAATATATTGCGCCTTGTGAAAAAGGATTTAAAGAAGGACTCGACCGCGGAGTATTGGCTGGATTTAAGCTTGTAAATGTTTCTGTTGAATTGTGGGATGGATCTTACCACGATGTTGACTCAAACGAAATGGCTTTCAAAATCGCCGCAAGTATGGCAATTCAAGACGCATGTAAAATGGCTCGCCCTGTAATCCTCGAACCAATGATGAATGTTGAAGTTGTAACTCCAGATAAATTTATGGGAGATGTTACCGGATCTCTATCATCCAAGCGTGGACTTATCGAAGGTATGGAACAAAGAGGCCTCAACCAAGCTGTGAAAGCTGTTGTTCCACTTTCTGAAATGTTCGGATACATGACAACGCTTCGCTCAATGACTGAAGGTCGCGCAGGATTCACTATGGAATTCCTCCGCTACGATATTGTTCCACAAAATGTGGCAACAACTATCATCGACGCAAGAAAGTAATTTCAAAGTGAAATGCCCCGCGGAGCCAGAGCTCCGCGGGGCATTTCTTTTGGAAATTTGACATTAATTTTAAATTTGCTAGTATAAGAGTCAATCGCATTATATGCGCCTTTTATTATTTAATTTATGTTAGTGCTCAGAATATAGTGTTTTTTCGTAACTGTATTCTAATCATTAACCAATAAACATATGGCAGAAGAATTTAATCGCTCAAAGCCCCATGTTAACGTTGGTACCATTGGACACGTTGACCACGGCAAGACGACATTAACAGCAGCTATCCTAAACACTCTTGCTCGTGCAGGTGCTGGATACAGTGCAAAATTAAAAGGAGTCAATGATATCGACTCAGCCCCAGAAGAAAAGGCTCGTGGTATTACTATTGCGCTTTCTCACAATGAATATGAGACTCCTACACGTCACTATGCTCATATTGACGCTCCAGGTCACGCTGACTACATTAAAAACATGATTACAGGTGCTGCCCAAATGGACGGTGCTATTCTTGTTGTTGCTGCAACTGATGGTGCAATGCCACAAACTCGCGAACACGTTTTGCTTGCAAAACAAGTTGGTGTTCCAAGAATTATCGTTTTCCTTAACAAGTGCGACATGGTTGATGACAAAGACATGCTTGACCTAGTTGAAGAAGAAATCCGTGAATTGCTTACAAAGCAAGGATTTGATGGCGCAAATGCTCCAGTTGTCCGCGGTAGTGCTTTGAAAGCTCTTGAATCAGCAAACAATGATGACGAATGGGCAAAAAAGATTCTTGAACTTGCAAATGCTGTTGACACATACATTCCAGTTCCAGAGCGTGATGTTACAAAGTCATTCCTTATGCCTATCGAAGACATCTTCTCTATTGAAGGTCGCGGAACAGTTGTTACAGGTAAAATCGAACGTGGAGTTGTAAAAGTTGGTGAGGAAATCGAAATCGTTGGTATCAAGGATACTGTAAAGACTACAGTTACTGGTATCGAAATGTTCAATAAAAACTTGAAAGAGGGTATGGCTGGCGACAATGCTGGAATCCTTCTTCGTGGAGTTAAGAAAGAAGATCTTACTCGCGGACAAGTTCTTGCAAAATCTGGTACTGTTACTCCACACTCAGAATTTGAATGTGAAGTGTACATCTTGAAAAAGGAGGAAGGTGGTCGCCACACTCCATTCTTTACTGGATACAAGCCACAATTCTACATCCGTACTACAGATGTAACTGGTGAAGCAACACTCCCAGCAGGCGTAGAAATGGTTATGCCAGGTGATACAGTTAAACTATCTGTTAAATTGGTTACTCCTGTGGCTTTGGAAGATCAGCAACGTTTCGCAATCCGTGAAGGAGGCAAAACAGTTGGTGCTGGTGTTACTACAAAAATCATCGCATAATTAAGTTTTCAACTCTGAATTATTTCAAATGACTACAACAAAAGCAAAACCAAATACTACAAAAAAAGCAAAAACAGAAGGGGTAGTCCGATTGCGTATTCGTGTGCGAGCGTACGAAAACAAAATCCTTGATGCATCCGTCAAGCAGATTATTGATACCGCTTTGCGTTATGACGCGACTCTAGTCGGCCCTATCCCACTTCCAACCGAAATCAAAAAGTATACAGTAAACCGCGCTTCTTTTGTATTCAAAAATGCGCGTGAACAATTTGAAATCCGAATCCATAAACGTGTGATTGATATTCTAAACCCTAATCCGAAAACAATCGAAGCATTGACCAACCTGTCTCTCCCGTCTGGCGTAGACATCGATGTGAAGATGATGTAAATCTAAATATATGAAATTTATTCTTGGTAAAAAAAAGCATATGGTGCAGTGTTTTGACGAAGACGGCACAGTCATTCCAGCGACTCTCGTGGACGCAGGTCCGAACGTCATTACACAAGTTAAAGATGTTGATTCTGATGGCTACAAAGCTCTTCAGATCGGCTTCGAAGACCAAAAGAAAGAGCGAGCTACAAAGGCTCACTTGGGTCATGTTAAAACTGGCGCATACAAGCACTTGCACGAATTTTCTGCACGAGCAAAAGATATCGCAGGTGCAGTAGGTGATGTGATTAATGCGTCAACATTTACAAAAGGTGATGTTGTTACAGTTTCTGGAATTTCCAAATCAAAAGGTTTCCAAGGTGTTGTTAAGCGCCATGGGTTCCATGGAGGACCACGCAGTCACGGTCAGAAACATTCCGAACGTGAGCCGGGTTCAATTGGTGGAGGACTTCGTAACCGTGTTCCAAAAGGAATGCGTATGGGAGGCCGAACAGGTGGCGACAGAATCACAATCAAAAATTTGAAAATCGTGGAAGTTGATGCAGAGAACAATCAATTATTAATCAAAGGCGCAATACCAGGACGACGCGGTACGCTTATAGAAATTGTCGCATAATATTATGGAAGCACAAGTATACAATCAAAAAGGAAAGTCCGTAGGTACATTAAAGCTCCCAGAGCAGATATTTTCTGCACCATTTAATGCCGACCTTATTCATCAAGTAGCTGTAGGTATGATGGCAAATGCGCGTACGCCAGTTGCTCACACAAAGACTCGAGGAGAAGTTCGTGGTGGAGGTAAAAAGCCATGGAAGCAAAAGGGTACAGGTAAGGCTCGTCACGGATCTACACGCTCACCAATTTGGGTAGGTGGAGGTATTACACACGGTCCTCGTAATGATAAGGATTACTCTCAAAAAATAAACAAGAAGATGAAGGTAAAAGCTTTGTATTCAGCTTTGTCTGAAAAGTTGCGCAAAGGTCAATTACTTTTTGTTGAAGAATTAACATTTTCAAAAATGAAGACAAAAGATGCTGTTGATGTAGTAAAGAATCTTTCAACAATCACAGGATTCGAAAAGCTTGTTGGAGGACGAAATCGCAATACATTGATTACCATCCCTGCAAGAAGTGATATTGTGAAGAAGAGCTTCTCTAATATTCCAACAGTTGAAGTTGACGAAGTTCGCAATCTTAACGTTGTTGATCTCCTTTCAAAGAAATTTATTATAATGATACAACCAACGGAAAGTATTGCATTTCTAGGTGGTAAAATTGAGAAGAAATAATATATGGCAACTACAAAAATAACAAAAGAAAAGAAGGCTAAAGTAGCTAAGGAAGTAAAAGTAAAAAATACTGGCCTTGTATTGGGTGCTCGCATTACAGAAAAAGCAGCAAAGGCATCTGAGAAAAATGTCTACACTTTCAATGTAGCAACAACTGCAAATAAAACTGAAATCAAGAAAGAAATTATTGCTTTATATAAAGTTACACCAATCAAGATCAATATCACAAAGCGTAATTCAAAGCCAGTTTTTATCCGTGGACGCAAAGGGGTCAAACAAGGTGGAAAGAAAGCGGTTGTATTTTTAAAGAAAGGTGACAAAATTACTCTTGCTAGTTAATTAATTAAAATTTTATGAAGACATACAGACCAACAACTCCATCAAAGCGCCATCAGACTACAGTTACATACCGTGGTGTGTTGACTACAAATAAACCAGAGAAATCTCTGACCCATGGCTACAAGCGCTCTGTAGGGCGTAACAACCAAGGCCGGATTACTACACGCCACAAAGGTGGTGGAAACAAGCGCCTTTATCGTGAGGTGGACTTTACTTACACAATCCAAGATATCCCTGCAAAAATTACATCTGTTGAATACGACCCAAATCGCAGTGCCTTCATTGGACTTGCAGTTTATCAGAACGGGGAGAAGAAATACGTTGTTCTTCCAAAGTCTGTAAAAGTTGGTGACACATTCATCGTGTCAGCCAAGGCTCCATTAACTCCTGGTAATCGTCTTCCACTCAAGATTATCCCAGTTGGAACATTTGTTTATAATATTGAAATCAAACCAAAAGGTGGGGCAAAGCTCGTTCGCTCTGCAGGAGTATTTGCTCAAGTTGTTGCAAATGATAATGGTTATACAAACTTGAAAATGCCTTCAACAGAAATCCGCAAAATTCCTGAAGAATGTTTTGCAACAATCGGTGAAGTTTCAAATGCTGAATACAAGCTTCAAAATTATGGTAAAGCAGGACGAAGTCGATGGAAGGGAATTCGCCCAACAGTTCGCGGTACTGCTATGAACCCAGTTGACCACCCACACGGAGGAGGTGAAGGTAAGCAAGGACGAGGTCTCCGCCGTGCAAAGAGCATGTGGGGTAAGCCAACAGGAAAGGGCCAGAAATCTCGAACACCAAAGAAATACTCAAACTATCTTATTGTTTCTCGCCGAAAGGTTGGCAAATCTAAGAAGTAATAATTTTATACGAAACAAAAAAATGCCCTTCGGGGCATTTTTTTGTTATAATGAAACTATGGATGAATTTTTAGATAAAAAGAACTTTTCAATTATTGATCGAGCACGGAGTTTTAATAATGCATTTCGTGGACTTGGTATTATGATAAAGACTCAGCACAATGCGTGGGTCCATATTTCTGCAGCTTTTGTTGCGATTATTTTAGGATTCTTCTTTCAAATATCTTTAATGGAGTGGGCAGTGCTTGTACTTGCTATGGGCTTTGTTTTAGGGGCGGAAGCTTTCAATACTGCCATGGAGATAGATATTGACCTGACGAGCCCTACATACCACCCTTATGCGCGTGATACGAAGGATGTCGCCGCTGGAGCAGTGCTTATCTCCGTTATCGTGGCCGTTGTGATTGGGCTTATTATATTTGTCCCTAAAATGATTGCCTTTTATCCTGCTTAAATATATAATTCACATATTATGAAAAGTGCTCTTGATATCCTAAAAGAGGCTGGGGCGATTTTGCCCAACGATCATTTCGTCGGCACTTCAGGACTCCATTTTGATACATATATAAATAAAGATGCACTTTTCCCCCACACAAATCTCGCAAGCGAGATGGGCAAATTATTTGCCGAGAAATATAAAGATGCTGATATCGATACAGTGGTAGCGCCAGCATTAGGCGGAATTATTCTTTCACAATGGACAGCGTATCACTTAAGCGTTTTAAAAGGCAAAGAAATTTTTGGAATTTATACAGAGAAGACGCCCGAAAGAGATCAGATTTTCACTCGCGGATATGATAAATATGTGACGGGTAAAAATGTTTTAATAATTGAAGATTCTACCGTAACAGGTGGATCAGTTATGAAAGTGGTCAATGCAGTCCGGAATGCTGGAGGAAATATTGTCAGCGTTTGTGTAATGACCAATAAAGATCCGGAAAAAGTAAATTCGCAAACAGTTGGCGCCCCATTTGATTGTCTTAATGAATTCAATGTTCCAACTTATACCGCAGAAAATTGCCCAATGTGCAAAGCTGGAGTTCCAATAAACCAGAAAATAGGCCACGGCAAGAAATTTTTAGAATCACAAAATAAATAATTAAATGAAAAAAGTATTAATTACTATCTTAATAATCCTAATCCTCGCAGGTGTTGGGTATTTTGCATATTCAAAAGGGTTGATAAAGTTGGATTTTTTGAAAAGGGGTGATGAGGTCGTATCTGAAAACCAGCTTATTCAAAAATTCGGAAGCTATACTATACTTGATAAAAACATAAAGATTATAGTAAATAAATCGAATGGATTTGTAAATATTAATATAAATGATCTTCAGGGAAATTCTTTAATTGACCTGAGTAATTTAAGGAGATTTAGTGCTTATCAAGGGTGGGCCATCTTAGTGGATAACCAAGATAATATTTGGATCAATAGTTCTGACGTTGGTACATTTGAGGTAGTCATGACAGAAGGACGCTATTCTTTGAAAGAATTCTCAATGGATGAACTAAAGGAATGGGGTGTTCCAGAAAAAATATGCAATCTTTATCCACCAAGTCTTAAAAATAAAATTAAGTGCAAATTATAAAATATTATGAACAACAAATACGATACACGTGCTAAAGAAATAAATTCGCTCCTATGCGTAGGGCTTGATAGTGACTTTGCGAAATTGCCTGAGAAGTTTAAGGCGATGGAATTTCCGCAGTTCGAATTCAACAAGTGGATTATTGATCAAACTGCCGAATATACAGCAAGCTTTAAGGCTAATAGTGCTTTCTATGAAGCTCGTGGCGATCAAGGGCTTCGCGAATTGAAAATGACGATTGATTATATAAATCAAAATCATCCGACAATTTTTACAATCCTTGATGCAAAGCGTGCTGATATCGGGAATACGAATAATGGATATATACAATTTGCGTATGAGTATCTTTCTTTTGATTCTGTAACCTTGCATCCATATTTAGGAAGAGAGGCAATAGATCCATTTCTTTATCGCACTGATAAAACTTCAATTATTTTATGCCGTACTTCCAATCCGGGTGCACGCGACTTTCAAGATTTAATTGTTGATGGAAAAATGGTTTATGAAATTGTTGCAGAGAAAGTTTCAACGGAGTGGAACACAAATAATAATTGTATGCTTGTTGTCGGAGCAACTTATCCAGAAGAGATGAAAAAGATTCGAAGTATTGTAGGGGATATGACATTTCTAGTACCGGGAATTGGTGCCCAAGGTGGAAGCGTGGAGGATGTTGTAAAAGCAGGCTTGAATACTAAAGGCCTGGGGCTTATAATCCACTCTGCTCGGGGGATAATCTTCGCTGAGGACCCTAAAATGGAAGCTCTCAAACTCCGGGATGAGATAAGGAAATATACGGCTTGACTATTGTCGGGCTTTGATATAGTATACACTCTACGAGGCTCTTGAGAGCTTTATTTTATTGCAGTTAATTAATTATGACAAGATCACTTAAAAAAGGCCCATATGTTGACCCACGACTATTGAAGAAAATAGCGGGTAAAAAGCCTATCGAAACTGGCGTGATAAAGACATGGTCTCGCGCATGCCAAATATCTCCTGAAATGGTTGGGTTTGTTTTTGGTGTACACAATGGCAAGGTCCATGTGGAAGTTCTCGTATCTGAGGATATGGTAGGGCACCGCTTGGGAGAATTTTCATTGACTCGCAAATTCGTACGACACGGAGGTAAAATGCAAAAGGAATTAGAGCAAAAGAAGAAGGAAGCTGAAATTACTGCCGCTAAAGCTGCCAAAGGCGCGACTGATAACAAGAAATAATATTTTATATGAAAGCAATCCTAAAAAATTACAAACAGTCACCTCGTAAAGTTCGCCTTGTTGCGGATCTGATCAAAGGCAAGAGTGTAGCAAATGCACAAGTTGAGCTTTCAATGTTGCCAAAGCGTGCTTCTTTACCTATCGCAAAATTGCTTGCTTCAGCCGTAGCCAACGCAAAGCAAAATAACCAAGTAGAAACAGCAGGTTTAATTGTTGAAAATGTCACTGTAAACAAAGGATTGGTAGCAAAGCGTTTTATGCCTCGAGCGCGCGGAAGCGCATCTCGGATCAACAAGCGTATGAGTCACGTTACCCTTACATTGAAAGTTGCAACAGATAAAATTGCAAAAGTTAAAAAAGTAGCTAAGAAAGCAAGTAAGCCAAAAAAGGCTGTTAAAAAATAATTTTATGTCAAAAATCGTCCACCCATATGCTCATAGATTAGTAATCCTCCGCGACTGGAAAAGTCGTTGGTTTGCTGACAAGAATTACAGTACTCTTCTAAAAGGTGATGTTGTTATTCGTGAGTTTTTAAATAAAAAGTTACGAGGATTTTATGTTTCTCGTGTTGAAATCGAGCGTAACGCAAAAAGTACAAAAGTAATGGTCCACACATCTCGCCCTGGTATGATTATCGGCCGTGGAGGCGATGGAGCAAATAAATTGAAAGCTGACTTGGTCAAAGCCATGACTAAAAAGGGTGTAACTATTCCTCAAGATTTGAAATTCGATATAGTGGAAGTTACAAATCCTGATGCAGATGCTGCTATTGTTGCCTACTCTATTGCTGAAGGTTTAGAGAAGCGTTTGCCATACCGCCGAGTGTTAAAACAAGCTATCGAAAAGGTTATATCTACACGTGGAGTCAAAGGTGCAAGAATCTTTCTAGGAGGACGTCTTGGAGGTGCTGAAATCGCTCGTAGTGAGCAAATCAAGCGTGGTTCTATCCCTCTACAGACATTTCGTGCTGACGTTGATTTTGCTCGTGAAAAGGCTCATATGACATATGGAGATATCGGAATCAAAGTTTGGATCTACCGTGGAGAAGTCTTTTCTGAACCAACAAGCGGAAATTCTTATTCTAAAAGAGATAATAAATAATTTTTATGTTACTACCAAAAAAAGTAAAATTTAGAAAGTGGCAGACAGGACGCAAAAGTGCCGAAAAGTTACAACGCCCGGAAGTTCGCGGTAGTAATGTTGCGTTCGGTTCATATGGCCTCAAGGCAATGTCTGGCGCACGAGTTAAGTCAAATCAAGTTGAATCTGCTCGTAAGGTACTATCTCGTACAATCACAAAAGCAGGACGTCTTTGGATTCGTATTTTCCCTGACAGACCAATCACAGCAAAGCCAGCAGAAGTGGGAATGGGAAAGGGTAAAGGTGATCCACAAGGATACTGTTTCCAAGTACGCCCAGGCCGGATTATTTTTGAAGTTGATGGTATTCCTGAAGCTATAGCTCGTGAAGCGCTTCGTAAAGCTGGGACAAAATTACCAATAAAGACTCGTGTGGTTGCTCGATAATTAAATTTATGGAAAAGAAAATTATACAAAAAAAGAAGACATTGAAAGGAGTAGTTGTTTCAGACAAGATGGACAAGACTGTTGTTGTGTCTGCAACACGATTCGTAGAGCACTCAAAGTACAAGAAACGCTTGAAGATAAGCAAGAAGTACCAAGCTCACGATGAGACTAATTCAAAGAAAGTTGGTGACAAGGTAGAAATCGAGGAGACAAAGCCAATGTCAAAGAACAAGCATTTCATTATAAAGAACTAATATTTTAGTAATAGCAAACATTTTATGATTCAAGACGGAACAGTAGTAAAAATCACAGATAACGCCGGAGGAAAAGTCGGCAAGGTTTTCAAGGTGCTCGGATCATCTCGACGTCGCTATGCTTATATTGGTGATAAGGTTATTATCTCTGTAAAAATTGCTGAACCTCGCAAAGGAGTAAAGAAGAAGGATGTTCACCAAGCAGTAGTAGTTCGCACAACAAATGCTTATCGCCGAGCTGATGGTTCATATATTCGATTCGACGACAATGCAGTTGTGATTTTAGAAAAAGATAAGCAGGATCCAAAAGCAGGTCGTGTGTTCGGTCCAATTCCTCGTGAGCTTGCAGAGCGTGGATATCAAAAAATTATTTCATTAGCCCCAGAAGTTATATAATTTTATGCACATAAAAAAAGGAGATAATGTAATAATCCTTGCTGGTAGTAATAAAGGCAAGAAAGGGAAAATAGTAAAATCAATTCCAGCAGAGAATATGGTGGTTGTTGAAGGTATAAATATGAAGAAGAAGAATATGAAAGGCCGAAAAAGAGGCGAGAAAAGTCAGATTTTGGAAATAGCAATGCCAATCCACGCTTCAAATGTTAAAAAGGTTGCTTAATTAATTATTTTTATATGGAAACAGTTAAACAAAAAGAAAAGAAAGCATTTAGTACTATGAAGTCCACATTCGGATACAAAAATACTATGTCTGCACCTCATATGGTAAAGGTGGTAGTGTCTGTTGGTACAGGGTCAGGAATCAAGCGCGACAAAAACCGCAATACTTTTATTGCTGACCGCTTGGGTAAAATATCTGGTCAAAAGCCAGCAACTCGTTCTGCAAAGAAATCAATCGCAAGCTTCAAGACTCGTTTGGGTGACCCTATTGGTGTTATGGTAACACTTCGTGGTGCGCGTATGTACGCTTTCCTCGACAAGCTTATAAACGTTGCGCTTCCTCGTACAAAAGACTTTCGTGGTATAGAGAAGAAGATTGTAGATAATATTGGTAATCTTACACTCGGTATCAAAGAGCACACAATCTTTCCTGAAACTGCAGACGAAGAACTCAAAGATGTGTTTGGTCTTGCAATCACTCTTGTAACAACAGCAAAGAAAAAAGATGAAGCTCTAGAATTTTTCAAACTCATCGGTATTCCATTCAAAAAATAAGCATTTCTCAAAAATCCCCGAAAGGGGATTTTTACTTGACTATTTAAATATAAAATGTACTCTAAAGAATAAGTTAAACCCTTCTTTATATGGACCCTGCAGATAAAAGAGCGATCTTGCTATTTGTAATAGCAATGACATTGATTTTGACTTTCCACCATTATTCTAGGAAAGTAGAGGAAGAAACTCCTACAATTTCTGATTCTAACTGGAAAGAGTTTATCGCAGTTCAAAATGCGATAGAAAAAAGAAAGGATTCCACCAAATCCAATTCTAAGGTTGTTAATATGAAATAACCTAAATTTTAAAAAAAACTTGTGAGTAAAATGGCGATCCTATGGATGCGCTATTTTCATTTGACTTCCATTAGGCTATCTGATAGTATAGGGGGAGTTCCTTAATTTGGCTGATCCGCTTTTCTCCTTAAGAGCTTTAGTGAGCTTCTAAGAAAACAAGCGTGACATCACCAAATTATTGAGCATATTTTTATTTATGGCAAAAACCTCAGTAATTGCAAGACATTTAAAGAAGTCAAAATTTACTAGTCGAGAAACAAATCGATGTTTTCGTTGTGGCCGAGGTCACGCTTTTATGAGAGATTTCGGACTTTGCCGTATTTGCTTCAGAGAGCTCGCAAACGAAGGTATGCTTCCAGGAGTTCGAAAATCAAGTTGGTAATTTAAATAATATATATGGATCAAATCGCAAACATGATAAATATGATAAAGAACGCAAGTGGACGTGAACACGAGTCTATTACTGTTCCTTATTCTAAAATCAAAATGGCAATTGCTGAATGTCTTAAAAACGAGGGCTACCTTTCTTCAATCAATCAAAAATCTCAAAAAGGTTTCCCTGTACTCGAACTTGGACTTTCATATGTAGATGGTGCACCAAAAGTTAACGGTGTTGATCGAATTTCAAAATCTTCATGTCGTGTATACACAAGTTCAAAGGATATTCGCGGGGTAAAGCACGGTCATGGGATAATGGTTCTTACAACACCAAAAGGAATTTTAACAGACAAGCAAGCACGCAAGGAACATGTCGGCGGGGAAGTGCTTTTTAAGATGTGGTAATTATTTTATGTCACGTATAGGAAAACAAACAATTTCAATAGCATCTGGTATCGAGGCAAAATTGTCTGGAAAGACTTTTTCTGTAAAAGGACCAAAAGGTTCTTTAACTCGTGAGTTTCCAGGGGACGTAACAATTAACATCGAAGGCACTGAAATAACTTTTACTCCAAAGAACGCTGACGACAAGACAAACCGCGCTTTGTGGGGGACATACGCATCTCATGTGAAGAATATGATCAACGGTGTTTCAACCGGTTACTCTAAAAAGTTAATCCTCGAAGGAGTTGGATTCAAGTCTGAAGTTGCAGGAGCTATCTTGAAGCTTGCTCTCGGATTTTCTCACCCAGTAAATGTTCCAATTCCAACTGGGCTTGAAGTCAAAGCTGAAAAGAATGTAATAACAGTCTCAGGTATTGATAAGGAATTGGTTGGTCAGTTTACTGCAAAGGTTCGTGCTCTAAAGAAGCCAGAACCATATAAAGGTAAAGGTTTCCGATATGATGATGAAGTTATTCGTCGTAAGCAAGGTAAAAAAGCTGCGTAATTTAATTTGAAATTTTATGAACAAAAAACAAGAAAAAAGAATAAGATTGAAAGCAAAAATCCGCACCAAAGTTGTTGGTACAAGCGAGCGCCCACGTCTTTCTGTTTTTCGATCAAATCAATATATCTATGCTCAACTAATCAATGATACGACTCGTTCAACGATCGTTTCTACATCTGATATCACCAACAAGAAAGGTACAAAGACAGAGCGTTCAATCACAGCCGGAACAGAGTTAGCAAAAAGTGCTATCGCGAAAGGGATAAAAGCAGTTGTCTTTGACCGTAACGGTTTCAAATATACAGGCCGTGTGAAAGCCCTTGCTGATGCTGCACGCGCGGGGGGATTAATCTTTTAATATTTTATATGTCAGAAATAACAAAACCACAAAACAATAAAAACTTTACACCTAATCGCTCTGGGGGTAATTCCGGTGGACGGGGTGGTGGCGAGCGAAAGCCACGTGCATTTTTCGAACGCCCAAAGCCAGAGTTTGACCAAAAGATGATTTCAGTACGTCGTGTTACACGTGTGGTTGCTGGAGGACGCCGAATGAGTTTCGCTGTAGCGCTTGCTATTGGTGACAAGAAAGGTTCATTAGGACTTGGTACAGGCAAGGGAGGTGATACTGCGCTTGCAATCGCCAAGGCTTTGCGTGCTGCAAAAAAGAATATGTTCCAGATTAAAACTACAAAGGATATGTCAATTCCGTATGATGTTTCTGCAAAGTTCTCAAGTTCTAGAATTACATTTATGCCAAATCGTGGTAAGGGTCTAGTTGCAGGAAGTACTGTACGTGAAATGCTTACTCTTGCTGGGATCAAGAACATTACTGCAAAGATTAATTCTGGAAGTAAGAACAAGCTTAACAACGCCCGAGCAACTTATGCTGCTTTGTATCAAATTCGTAACAAAGCCGGTAAGACTGCCCCAGTCATTGTTCCAGTAGTACCAATTGTTCCAACTGAAGTAGAAGTAGTAAAAGAATAATATAAATTATATGCAACTAAACACACTAAAAAGAAAGACACCAAATAGAAAGAAGAAGCTTGTTGGCCGAGGAGGCACACGAGGTAAAACTTCAGGCCGTGGTACTAAAGGTCAGAACGCACGTGCTGGACACAAGAAACGCCCAGAGATTCGTGATATGATAAAGAAGTTGCCGAAGCTTCGAGGATACCGCTTCAATTCAACAGTGAATAAAGCTACAGCTGTGAATGTCGGTGCTCTAAATATTTTCGATGATGGCGCAACTATAGATCGAGGGATGCTTTTGAAAGCAAAACTTGTTCGATCAGTGAGTGGTAAACTCCCAATAATAAAAATTTTGGGTACAGGTGAAATTTCTAAAAAAATTCACATCCCTCTTGGAATCAAAGTCTCAGCCTCTGCGAAGGCAAAAATTGAGAAAGCCGGTGGTAGTATAAAATAAATTTTAAATGGAAAAAGTTTGGAACAAATTAACAATGATTTTTAAAGACCGGACGTTGCGCAAGCGTGTCTTGTTTGTTCTTGGTGCCCTACTTGTTTTTCGTTTGTTGTCTGCAATTCCAATTCCTGGTATCGACACTGTTCGTCTTGCTCAGGTTATAAATAACAATCAACTTCTTGGGGTATTCAATGTTTTCTCTGGTGGTGGACTTTCAACATTTTCTATAATAATGCTTGGTGTTGGTCCTTATATTACTGGGTCAATCATAATGCAACTTCTTACAATGATGGTTCCACGGTTAAAGAGAATGTATCAAGAAGAAGGCGAGATGGGGCGGAAGAAATTCAGCCAGTATAGCCGTATAATCACAGTACCACTTGCTATTATTCAAGGCGTAAGTTTGCTTATCCTTTTATCTCGACAAGGTGTCCTTCCTGAGTTAACTCCTTTTGAGATGATCGCCAATGTTTCTGTTGTTGTTGCGAGTTCAATGTTGTTGATGTGGATAGGTGAGTTAATGTCTGAATTTGGCATCGGCAATGGTGTGTCTCTAATCATATTTGCTGGTATCGTCGCAAGCTTACCTGCAAGTGTTGGACAATTTATATTTACTTTTGATGTTGGACAATTGCCTGTATACATACTCTTTGTTGTAGTTGGAGTATTGATCGTAGCAGGCGTGGTAGTAATTACTGAAGCCGAGCGCCCAATTCCCGTAACTTATGCCAAGCAGGTCCGAGGGAGTCGTACAACAGGAGGTGCTCAGACATATTTACCATTGCGTGTGAACCAAGCTGGAGTTATTCCAATTATTTTCGCACTTTCTATTTTGATGTTTCCACAGATTATAGGTAATCTACTATCTACTTCTGAGAATGTCCGACTACTAGCTCTTTCAAAGGGACTTTTGTGGTTTGTAAATAGTGTATGGTTGTACTCTTTGACTTACTTTATACTTGTATTTTTGTTTACATATTTTTATACAGCGGTTACTTTCGATCCTAAGCAAATGGCTGAAAACTTGCAAAAAGGTGGAGCATTTATTCCAGGTATTCGTCCAGGTCTTGCCACAGAAGAATATGTGGCTCGTATCCTTACTCGTATAACACTCGTGGGAGCGATATTCCTCGGTGTTATTGCTGTCCTTCCTCTGGTTATGAAAGCGGTGACTGGAATTGCCTCATTTGCTATTGGTGGAACGGCCCTTCTCATTGTTGTTTCCGTCGTTCTTGATTTGATTAAAAAAGTTGAAGCGCAACTCTCAATGCGAGAGTATTAAAATCCCACTACTGAGTGGGATTTTTTAATGTTTAATTTTTAGTATATAATAAGACTTATGAATAAACCGTATACATTTGTATTCTTTGGCATCGTTGGCTCTGGGAAAGGGACTCAAGTTGAGTTGTTGCAAAAATATTTGAAAGACAAGAATCTTGCCGAAGACTTTGTTTTTGTTTCCCCTGGTAACCAATACCGCAAACTAATAAGTGAAGGAATTTATACAGGACAACTTGTGAAAACAACTCTCGAAAAAGGATTTCTACAACCCGACTTTCTTACGACAGGTTTAATTACGAGTGTCCTTGCTTTCGAAATGAAGGAAAACTCATGTCTATTTGCTGATGCTTACCCAAGGACGATTTCTCAAGCTACTTCGTTTGAGGAAATTATGAAATATTATAATAGAGATGATATTAAAGTTATTTATATAGAAGTTGAACGCGAAGAGGCGATCAAGCGTATGAAATTGCGTGCACGTGCTGATGATACAGATGAAGGTATAGCAAAAAGATTCGATGAATATGTAAACAATGTCATTCCAGCTATGAATTATTTTAAAGATAAAATGGGTTACACACTTTACACAATCAATGGCGAGCAATCTATCGAAGATGTGCACAAAGAATTAATAAGTAAAATTGGACTTTAATATGGATAATACGCACATAATTATATCGTTAGGGGGGTCTATGGTTGTACCTGATTTACCAGATTCTTTGTATGTAAAAAATTTTGTATCACTAATAAATGAGTATGTAAAAAAAGATTTCAAATTTATTATAATTGTTGGTGGGGGAAAAATATGTCGGAATTATCAGAATGCTTTGAAAGAAATCCGTAATGTATCTAATGAAGAATTAGATATTTTAGGCGTGCACAGTACAGTTTTTAATGCCCAATTTGTGAGAATGTCATTTGGAGAAAATGCGTATAAGGAAGTTTTGCAAGGTCCAGATAATCTACTAAATGTTGATTCAAAAATAATAATTGGTGCCGGATGGAAATCAGGAAACTCCACCGATCTAATAGCTATTCTTTCTGCTGAAAAAGTTGGTGCAAAGAAAGTAATTAACCTTTCAAATATTGATTATGCTTACAATAAAGACCCAAATAAATTCTCTGATGCTGTAAAGATAGAACACTCGAGTTGGGCCGACTTTCGTGCAATACTACCAAAGGAATGGAACCCAGGTTTAAATGCGCCATTTGACCCTATAGCAGCTCTGAAAGCCGAAAGCGAAGGTATAGAAGTTGCCATAATGAACGGCAAAAATCTCGAAAATCTCAAAAATTACCTAGACGGACAATCTTTCATAGGGACTGTTATCCGCTAGTCTATTGCGGTACAATATAATAATGGAAACAAGGAATTGCCAGAATTGCAAAAATGATTTTATCATCGAGCCGGATGACTTTTCTTTCTATTCGAAGATCAATGTCCCACCACCAACTTGGTGTCCAGAGTGTCGAATGATACGTAGACTTAATTGGCAAGGAGTAAAACAGCTATATAAAAAGAAGTGTGAAAAGACAAATGAATTATTAATAACAACACACTCTCCAGATTCTCCTTATAAAATTTACCGGCAAGATATTTGGTGGGGGGATAGTTGGGATCCTAAAGATTATGGAAGAGAATATGATTTCTCGAAGCCATTTTTTCAGCAACTTAAAGAACTTTTTGTTGATGTCCCACTACCAGCTCTCTATACAGATTATTCTACGATGGTTAATAGTGATTATTGTAACGCCGCTAGTAGTTGTAAAAATTGTTATCTTGCTTTTCGTTCTACAGGCGCAGAGGACAGCGCTTATATAAGTACTGTTGTGGATATTAAAGGATCCTTTGATGTATCCTTCTCTAATCATTCCGAGTTATGCTATGAAATTCTCCGTGTTAATAAAAGCTACAAAGCATTTTATAGCCAACACTGTGAAGATTGTTTTGAAATTTATTTTTGCAGTGATTTAGTTGGGTGCTCTAATTGTTTTGGTTGTATAAATTTAGTTAATAAAAAATATTGTATTTTTAATGAGCAATATTCTAAAGAGGAATATCTACATAAAATAAAAGAATTCGACTGGTCAACAGCCGAAGGTGTAGAAAAATGTAAACAGCAAGCACTCGATTCAATGTTAAAATATCCAAGGAAGAATATGCGTGGTAAAAATAATAGTAATGTTTCTGGGGATTATATCTTTAATTCTAAAAATGCTCTTGATTCTTATATGGTTGGCAATGGAGAAGATTGTCGCTACTGTCAATTTACAAAAGAAGGTCCTATTTCTAGTTCTTACGACTACTCCTTTTTCGGTGACGGAGCAGAACGTATATATGAATCATGTTGGGTTGGTTTGAATGCTTATAATAATAAATTCTGTGCATGGGATTACTATGCGAGTGACATTGAATATTCTTTTGGTTGTCATAGTTCTAGAAATGTGTTTGGCTGTTCTGGAATCAGAAAAGGGGAATATTGTATTTTGAACAAGCAATATTCAAAAAAGGATTATGAAGAATTAATTCCAAAAATCAAAAAACATATGACGGAAATGCCATATGTGGATTCTCTTGGGCGAGTATATTCTTATGGGGAAATGCTTCCACCCGAATTTTCACCGTGGGCGTACAATGAATCAACGGCCAATGATGTTTTTCCTTCAAATCAAAAGGAAGTTGAAAAAAGAGGAATGTTTTGGCGTGTTACCGACACTCGGGAATATCAAGAGGCTAGCATTGAAACTCCAAAATATTCCAAAGATGCACCCGATGATTTTGTGAAAGAAATCTTGAAATGCAATACATGTGAAAAAAATTATAGACTTATACCAATAGAACTTCAGTTTTATAAGCGATTTAATATATCGATACCAAGAGAATGCTTTTTTTGTAGAGATACAAAACGAACGAATTTGTTAAACCCCATTAAAATATATAATAGGATTTGTGATAAGTGTAAAAAAGAAATCCAATCTTCTTACTCCCCAGATCACCCAGAGATTATCTATTGTGAAAAATGTTATCAGCAAGAGGTGATATAATTTATATATGAATTCTGAAATCAAACAATGCCAAAATTGCAAAACAGACTTTATTATCGAGCCGGATGACTTTTCTTTCTATTCGAAAATTGATGTTCCACCACCGACATTATGCTCGGAATGCAGACGTCAACGCAGATTGGCTTGGCGGAATGATTTGAGTTTTTACAATAGGACTTGCGATTTGTGCGGAGATAAAATAATTTCTCTATACCATCAGGACAAACCTCTAACAGTTTATTGTAATAGGTGTTGGTGGAGTGACAAGTGGGACCCTAAAATTTATGGAAGAGATTTCGATTTTACCCGTGGATTTTTCGAGCAGTATCGAGAACTTCAAGATCAAGTTCCACTCCCAGCAATGTTCAATGACGACGGTGTAGGGAGTGTTAATTCTGAATATACGCAGAATACAACTTTCTCAAAAAATATGTATATGGGGGCTATCGCATGGTATGCCGAAGATTGTATGTATTTCTACAACAATGCCGGGCCTGAAACGCGTGATGTAGTTGATTCCATGGACGCTTTTAATTACTCGCAAGTAATTTATGATTCAGTATTTTTAGAACATTGCTACAATTGTCGATCTGGCTACTATTCAACCGGACTTTCTGATTGTATTTTTACTTATGATTGCAAGGGTTGTACGAATTGTTTTATGTGTGTAAATGCTCGACAAAAAAGTTATTGTATAAAGAATGTTCAATATGCAAAAGAAGAATATCAAAAAATTTTAGAAAGCTACAGGCTCGATACTTACACAGGGGCAGAACGTGCAAAAAAAGAATTTTTTGAATTTCTAGCTACGCAACCAAGGCGCTATGCCAATATTCGCAACTGTGTAGATTGTACTGGTGATGGGCTTTTTAACTCTAAGAATGTTAAGGATGCCTGTTTCGCAAGAGAGTGCGAAGATGTAAGATTTCTATGGAAAGGTAATCTAATAAAGGAGAGTTACGATCTGACTCCAGCAGGGAAAAGTGCGCTCTGTTATGAGGGGTTAACCCCAGATCATGATTCTAGAGTATTATTTTCAATTTATTCTCTAAAAAGCCAAGAACTTTCATATGTTGAAAATTGCCATTCATCTAAATATCTTTTTGGATGCTCTAGTATCAAGCATGGAGAGTATTGTATTTTGAATAAGCAGTATTCAAAGGAAGAGTATGAAGAGCTTGTTCCAAAAATAATTGCTCATATGAAACAGCGAGGGGAGTATGGCGAATTTTTCCCGACGGAGATTTCACACTTTGGATACAACGAAACTATGGCGCAAGAGTATTTTCCAATTACAAAAGAAGAAGCACTTTCGAAAGGATATAAATGGTGGGACCATATTCAGAAAACTACAGGCAAAGAAACAATTAAAACAAATGAAATTCCTGATTCGATAAAAGATGTTGAGGATTCAATCTTAAATGAAGTCCTTGCTTGTATTGAATGTGAAAGAAATTACAAAATTGTAAAAGATGAACTGACTTTTTATAGGAAGCATGGGATTCCAATTCCAAGAAGTTGTTTCTACTGCAGGAATAGTGCACGGTTTAAATTGGAAAATCCATTGAAACTTTGGCACAGAAATTGCATGTGCGACCAAGAAGGCCATGATCATAAAGGAAATTGCATAAATGAATTTGAAACTCCTTATGCGCCAGACAGACCAGAGAAAATATATTGTGAAAGTTGCTATTTAAAAGAAGTGGTGTAATATTACCTTGTATGACAATCCATATCAAGACAAAAGAACAAATTGAGATTATCCGTGAAGGGGGGAGGCGTTTGGGTACAATTCTCGATAAAGTTGGCAAGATGGTTGCTCCAGGAGTTACAACTGCCGAGCTTGATGAATATGCCTACAAATTGATCAAAGAGGGTGGAGATACCCCCGCATTTCTCAATTACAAGCCAGACGGGCACCACAAAGCCTTTCCTTCTTCATTGTGTACTTCAGTGAACAGCGAAGTGGTTCATGGGATTCCTAGCAAGAAGAGGGTCTTGAAAGAAGGCGATATTATTTGTATAGATCTTGGTATTAAACACAAGGGCTATTTTACTGATCATGCGATTACAGTACCAGTTGGGAAAATTTCTAAACGTGATCAAAAATTAATTGCTGACACAAAAGAAGCAATGGAGATCGGAATCTGGGCTTGTAAAAATGGCAATACAACAGGTGATGTAGGCTACGCTATTGAGCAATTTGTAAATAAAAAGTATGGGATAGTGCGCGAGTTGGCAGGGCATGGAGTGGGGATTGAAATCCATGAAGATCCTTACGTACCTAATTTTGGGAAGCCCGGCAAAGGCGTGAAATTGATTCCTGGGATGATAATTGCCATCGAGCCAATGCTGACAAATGGTAAGGCGGATATTGTGGTACTCGACGATGGCTATACAATTAAAACTTCTGATGGTTCTCGTGCGGCTCATTTTGAGCATACAATTCTAATCACTAAAGACGAGCCAGAAATACTTACACTGGCTTCATAAAAAATACTCTTAAAATAGGACACAAAATTTTTTGCTAAAAATTTTGTCGGTTTTCACGCCATCGCGCTCGAAAGCCTATTTTAAGAGTAGTTTTTATTACGCTTGGTGGTATAATATACCCGTGGAAACTTTTAATTTAAACAAAGCCCCAAAATTTCAAAGCCCAGAAGAAGAGGTGTCATATTTACGTGAACAACTCAAACAAAGAGAGCAACAGCTTTCAAGCCAAGGTGAAGCTGTTGGGACAGAATCTTTGGCGCACGATATAATTCATGAATATCGCAAATTGGAACCTCAGAGTGCAATGCATCCAAGTGCTGTGATGGAGCCAAAAGCTGAGCAGGAGATTGTGTTGCGTCTAAATCCTGAATCTCATGATACGCAAATGGAAGAAATGCTTGGAGTGTTGCTCGACAAAGGGATTGCCGCTGCACTTTCGATAGTTGCCAAATTACAAAACCCACACCTTGATGATGATTTTCACCGATTCTTGGTTCAGTATTTATTGAGCACTCATAAAGTTCCAGGCCTTACTGATAGTACCCCTCTTTTTAAATCTTTAAATATGCGATTGTTTGAAATCACGTTGCCTGAGCCTACCGATGAAAATAAAAAAGGGCTCAAAGAACTTCTATCAGCTATGGAGCAATTCTATGCTGGTATGCATTCTGTCGGTGAGGGAAGGCAGAATTATAACCGTAATCATTTTACTGTTGAGATTGCTCTTTCTGATAAAAGTGATCAATTTGTTTTTTATACAGCAGTTCCTGCAAACAAAGCTGACCTTTTTGAAAAGCAACTTCTTGGGGTGCATGCAAATGCTAAGATCATCGAGGTCCCTGACGACTACAATATTTTTACAGAAGGTGGGAATGTGGCAGGTTCATACGCAACGCTCGCTCATTACGATGTGTACCCAATCAAACTTTACGACAATATCGACCACGACCCACTCAATATCATACTCAATGTTTTCACGAAAATGAAAAAGGACGGGGAAGGTGCGTCGATACAATTCTCTATTTGCCCCGAAGATGATGAAATCGTGAAGCAATTCCACCTAACCCTTTTAGATGTTAAAGATGGGATGTCAGTTCGGACAGCAAGCTCTATGACTCGTCAGTTCACGAAAGAATTTGGGAAACTTGCCAAAGAAATGATCTTTGGTGCCTCGAAAAACAAGGATGAAAAGAAAGTAAACGATCGCGCGGTGGAAGCTATTACTGAGAAAATCAAAAGTACAATCATGAAGACTAATATTCGTGTAGTTGCTTCAGCGGAGACCAAGGAGCGTGCACGAGAGATTGTAGGGGATCTTGAATCATCCTTCAATCAATTTACTGAGTCTGATCGGAATGGTTTTAATTGGAATCGTGCAGAAGGGGCCAAGCTTTCTGATTTGGTTCATAATTTTTCATACAGAGTTTTTTCTGAAGAATATGGTATGCCTCTTAATCTTAAAGAACTTGCAACAGTATTTCATTTCCCATATGGAATTTCTGATTCACCTCAACTCAAACAGGCAAAAGCTGGGATTGCACCTGCCCCTATTGAGATGGGGAATACGGGTATCGCGATTGGTCACAATGAATACAGAGGCAAGGATACAACGATTCATTTTGCCCCTGAGGATAGAATGCGACACTTCTATGTTATTGGTCAGACGGGTACAGGTAAGACTACAATTATGAAGAATATGATTGCGCAGGATATTAAGGCAGGTCATGGAGTTTGTTATATTGATCCACACGGTACTGATATCCAAGACATTCTATCGTATGTGCCAAAAGAGCGCATTGATGATGTTATTTATTTTGACCCAGCATATACTCCACGCCCGATGGGTCTTAATATGCTTGAATTTGACCAAAGATATCCTGAACAGAAAACTTTTGTGGTGAATGAATTGATGGGGATTTTCAACAAGCTTTTCGATATGAAGACAAGTGGTGGGCCAATGTTTGAACAATATTTTAAAAACTCCGCGTTTCTTATAATGGAGGACCCTGATAGTGGTTGTACATTGCTTGAAATTTCGCGTGTCCTTTCCGACAAAGCTTTCCGAGATATGAAGCTCTCCAAATGCAAGAATCCAATTATTAAACAATTTTGGCAGACAGCGGAGCAGACAACAGGGGATCAATCTCTTGCTAACTTTGTTCCATATATTTCATCTAAATTCGATAACTTTATTTCCAACGATATTATGCGCCCTGTAGTTTTGCAGGAAAAATCTGTCTTTAATTTCCGCGAGATTATGGACAATAAAAAGATTTTGTTGGTTAACCTCTCAAAAGGTCGCCTCGGGGAGATCAATGCCAATCTTATTGGTATGTTACTTGTAGGTAAAATCCAAATGGCTGCTCTGTCACGTGTAGATATGTATGGCAAGAAAATGGAGGACTTCTTCCTTTATATTGATGAGTTCCAGAATGTTACAACTGATTCTATCGAGTCAATTCTTTCAGAAGCTCGTAAATATCGACTCTCGCTAACTGTGGCTCATCAATACATTTCGCAACTTGAAGATAAAATAAAAAATGCGGTTTTTGGTAACGTTGGTTCTCTCGCCGTATTTCGTGTAGGGGCTGAAGACGCACAATTTCTAGAGAGTAAATTCAAGCCAGTTTTTACTGCACACGATATTATGAAGATCGACAATCGCAACGCTTATGTCTCAATGCTTATAAATGGTCAGCCAACAAAACCTTTTAATATCGCAACCTTTCCTCCACCACTAGGTAATATGGAAATTGTAAATAGCCTAAAAGAGCTCTCGTATCTGAAATATGGTCGTGAAAGAAGTGAGATAGAAGAGGAAATAATGAACAAATACCGTCAATAATTCCCAGATAGCGCCTCAGGCTCTATCTGGTTGGATTTTCAGGGTTTTTCTGGTATTATGCTCATATATTAATTTAAAATAAAACTTATGGATATGAAATACGAGAAATCTTTAATAATTGTGAAGCCGGATGCAGTGCAAAGAAATTTGATTGGTGAAATAGTTTCCCGAATAGAAAGAAAGGGGCTTAAAATTGTTGGTATGAAAATGATGAGTATCGAGGATGCCCTTCTAGAAGAACACTACGTGCATATTAAAGATAAGCCATTCTTCCCAGGCATTAGAGATTTTATGAAGTCTTGTCCTGTGATTGTATTTGCTGTTGAGGGGATAAATGCTGTTTCTGCACTTCGTTTACTTGTTGGGCCAACTAAAGCTTGGGAAGCTAATGCTGGCACTATTCGTGGAGATTTCTCACTTTCAACTCAATCAAATTTAGTCCATGCTTCGGATTCAGTAGAAAATGGTGAAGTGGAAGTGATGAGATTTTTTACCAAAGATGAGCTTTTTGCTTATGAGAAAATTGATACTGATTTTATTTACGCAGAACATAAAAAATAAAAAAAATGATAAAGGTCATACTTTTTGACGCAGATGGAGTACTGGTAAATGGAGAGCGTTTCAGTACCGTGCTTCATAGAGAATATGGTATATCTATTGAAAAAACCTTGCCATTTTTCAATGGGCCTTTTCAGGAATGTCTTATTGGCAATGCCGATCTCCGAGAGACTGTTGCTCCTTATTTAGACGAATGGGGCTGGACGAAAGGCGTAGATGCCTTTCTGGACTATTGGTTCAATGCTGAACATACGATCAACGAAGAACTGATTAATTATGTTCAAGAGTTAAGAGCAAAAGGAATTTTGTGTTTTGTGGCAACCAATAATGAAAAATATCGATTCGGATATATGCTCGACAAGATGGGCTTTGCAAAAAGTTTTGATAAGACTTATTCTTCAGCGCATTTAGGATCTAAAAAACCTGATGTGGAATTTTTCCAAAAAATCTTCAATGAATTGGAGGGTGTAGAGAAAAATGAAATATTATTTCTGGATGATGACGAAAATAATGTACAAAGTGCCAAAGAATTTGGATTTAATGCAGAGATTTATGAATCAGTAGATCAAGTGAAAAAATTTTTCTTTTAAATGATATTTGAAACAGTGTCAAAAGTGTGTTTTTTTGGAAAAATACTTGCGGAATGTAGTTGAAAGCGTATACTTCAGGTAGGGTTATTACGGCATATTACCTAGAACATTATTTTCAGGGAGCATCGGTCAATTACAACTTTGGTTTTAATTGCAATGCACCCACCTAGCGTAACGCTACGGTAATATCTCCGGGAGTAGCCCTAAATGAATGATTCTCGAAGCTTTGACTTTCGAGGATTTTTCATTTTTAGGAAATTTTTATTTTATTTGATATCCTTTGTATATGATTGATCGTAAAAAAATACTCTCGCTTCTCGCAATACTCTTTTGTTTTTTATGTGTGGTCAATTTGGTGGCTATGAAGGGCCTATGGTATTACATTTTTTGGTATTTTGATATGCCAATGCACTTTCTGGGTGGGGTAGCTATACTTTTCTTGGTTGCATATGTGCTTTATAAGCCACTACAAGATTCCAAATATCCAATATTACTGTGCCTTCTTTTTACGTTGGCTATCGGTATTGGGTGGGAAGTTTTTGAGTATGTATTCAATAACCTAATAGCCGGAATGACCTTTAGTTTTATGGACACTATTTCGGATATATTTTTTGATATGAGTGGGGTAATACTGGGTATTTTAATAGTTTACACAAATAAATTAAAAATTGGCAATATTACTAAGCCTCGCGTATAATGAAGCAATATGGAAATAAAAGATAATAAGCTCAAGCTTACTTTTGCGTCAGGCGCTGGGATGGTGACTGGTTCTAACTTTTTGCTTGAGGGTAATGGTAAGAAATTCTTAGTAGATTGTGGACTTATCCAAGGGGAGAAATTGGCAGACGATGAAAATTGGATGCCATTCCCATACCCAGTAAATGAAATTGATATCCTATTTATAACCCACGCTCACGTTGATCATATCGGCAGAATCCCAAAGCTAATCTCTGAGGGATTTAAAGGTAGGATTGTGTCTACGATCCCTACGAAAGAAATTACCGAGCTTATGCTTCTCGATACACTTAATATTTTAAAGCACGATAAGACTCACGATTTAGCGCATATATATACTACCGAAATTATATCCGAAGCAATGAGCCTATGGGATACACTTGAATATCATCAGACTTTAAATGTTGATCATGGTTTCCAGTTTGCTTTTAAAGATTCTGGGCACATTTTGGGTTCCGGAATTCTTGAGGTAATTTATAATGGAAAGAAAATTGTCTTTACAGGAGATTTGGGGAATTCTCCATCACCACTTTTACGAGATACAGAAATGATAAATGATGCAGATTATTTAATAATGGAATCTGTATACGGTGATCGTAACCATGAAGATAGGGAAGTTCGCAAGGGGAAACTTGAAGAAGTAATAAAAGAAAATTATAAACGTAAAGGCACGTTAATCATCCCAGTATTTTCTCTAGAGAGAAGTCAGGAATTGCTCTTTGAGATTGATTCATTGGTAGAAAATAAAAAGATACCTGCGATGCCGATATTCTTAGATTCACCACTTGCGATCAAGTTGACTAAAGTGTACAAAAAATATGAACACTATTTCAACGACCGAGCTCAAGCAATTATTGAGACAGGGAACAATATTTTTAATTTTACAGGGTTGGAACTTACTGAAGAGACAGAAGAATCAAAAGCAATTTTGAAAGTACCTAATCCAAAAATCATAATGGCAGGAAGCGGGATGAGTAATGGCGGGCGTATTATACACCACGAAATCAATTACTTACCTGACCCGAACAACACAATCCTACTTATTGGCTATCAATCTGTTGGGACTCTCGGCCGGCTTATCCAAGAAGGTGTAAAGAAATTACAGATTCAAGGGCAAGAGATTATGCTCAAAGCTCGTGTTGTACAGATTAGTGGATATTCAGGCCATAAAGATTCAGATCATCTAGTGGAGTTTGTAGAACCAATGGCGGGGAAAGTGAAGAAAGTTTTCTTGGTTATGGGTGAGCCGAAAGCAGCACTCTTCTTAGCTCAAAAGATGAAAGATAATCTAAATATTGATGCAACCGTTCCTTCTGCTGGGGATTCGGTAATGCTTGATTGTTAATGTGAATAAAAAATCCCCTCAAGTGAGGGGATTTTTTATTATAGGCTTTTGACGATTCTTTCAAATGACATAGGGTTGTCTTTTGCGAGATTAGATAGTATCTTGCGGTCTACACCAATGTTCTTTTTCTTTAAGGCATCGATGAATTTACTGTAAGACATTCCAAATGGTCGAATTGCAGCATTGATGCGTGTCTGCCAAAGTCGGCGGGCAACAGCTTTCTTGTCTCTGCGGTGAGCAAATGAATATGCTCCTGCGTGTAGTAATGCTTCTTTTGCCTGAGCTTCTTTTGTACTTCGGCCGAAACGGAAGCCTTTTGTCTGTGCAAGGATATTCTTGCGACGCTTATTCTTTATAACTCCTCTTTTTACTCTTGTCATATTAGTGAAAAATTAAATTCTGATAAATTACGCGTTCTGTAAATGCGTATTGATAACTTTGTTTGATAAAGAAAGTTGCTTACCTTTTCGTCCACCCAATTGCTTTGTTCGGGATTGCTTTGCATTAAAATGGTTGAACCCAGGCTTTCGAGCAATGATTTTACCTTTACGTGTGACCTTTAATCTTTTTGTAAGTGATTTATTTGTTTTCATATTATTATTTATACAGAAGAAGGTTTTTTATTATCCTTTTCTATTGTTACTATTGGACCTTTGGGCCCCTTTTTAAAGTCTTCAGAAATCTTGTAAGGTTCAGTGATTAGGTGCATAACGCGTTCCAATCTTTCTCTTAAAAATTTCTCATCTAGATACTTTGCTCTTCCTGAAAGGAAAAGTTCAATCTTGATTCTATGTCCTTCTGCGAGCCACCCACTCGCTTTCTTTGCTTTCATCGAAAGGTCGTGTTCACCAGTTCCAATTTTTATTTGGACTGATTTTGTCTCACTAGGCTTGGCTCCAGAACGAACCTTCTTTTGCTTCTTGTTCTGCTCATATTGATATTTGCCAAAGTCCATTATTTTCGCTATCGGGGGATTGGTCGTCGAGGTCACTTCTATCAAATCCAAGCCGGCACTCTGTGCCTGTTCCATTGCTTCTTTAAAACTTAAAACACCAAGATTTTCACCTGTGTTTGAGATTACCCGAAGCTCACTTGCTCGTATTTGATTATTGATCCGTTCTTTCAATTTTGTAACGATAGAAAAATAAATAGATTGCCTATCTGGGTACAGGATAGCATATATATGATATTATGGCAATATGCCTGAAACAAAGATTATCCTGAACAAACTTATCGGCGAAACACCACTTGAGAGTATAAATCGCTTTAAAAACCTCAATCCAGAGTATCGGTATTTGCCTATGACATATGCTGGGCGCCTAGACCCTCTCGCCGAAGGGGTGCTATTACTGCTTGCTGGAGACGAATGTTTAAAAAAAGATGAATATTTAGCCCTTACCAAAGAATATGAGCTTACTATCCTTTTTGGATTTTCCACAGATACTCATGACTTGCTTGGAAAGGTTGTCGACGTTACCCAGAACCCACCGATTGAAGAGATAGAGAGTGTATTAAATAAATTTTGTGGCAAATTCGAACAAACATATCCATCTTATTCTTCTCGGCCGGTGATGGGCAAGCCATTATGGGAATGGTCACGTAGCGGGAGGTTGGGGGAAATTGAAATTCCAAAACATGAAGTTATGATCCATGATATTCAATTTGTTGAGAAAAAAGAAATCTCTGGACGAGAGTTGTTTGCTAATATCGAAAAAGCAGTGTCGCTTGTATCGGGGGATTTTCGTCAAGAAGAAATAAATTCACTTTGGAGAGAAGCTCTGTCTACTAAACAGCAAGAAAAATTCACGTTAATCAAAATTGTGGCTAATGTTGGGTCGGGTGCATATATGCGAGTACTTGCGAAAGACATAGGATACAGGCTAGGCGGGCCTGCTCTGGCTTACCATATAAAGAGGACAAAAATTGGGGACTACAGTATCTAAGAGATTACCCTTTGAGCTTCTGCAAAAAGTTTATCGATGCGTTCTTGGCTTGGAGCTTCACCAAATAGGCGGATTATTGGCTCGGTAATAGAAGGCCGGATATGGATCCATGACTTGTCGGAGAAGTCTATGCGTAATCCATCAATCTCGTTGAGTGCACCATTCGTAAAATTAGACTTTAATTTTGCATACATATTTCCGAGTTCTCCTGTCACAGGCCATTTATCTCTTTTCATGAAATATTTTGGTAGTGTTGCTACACATTCTGTTACGGTTTGGCTGCGTTCTGCTAAAAGTTCCAATACTAATGCCAAGCTCACAAAGCTATCACGGCAATTGTTTAGGGTTGGGAATATTGACCCACTCGTACCTTCGCCTCCAATTATCGCGTTGTGCTCAATCATCCCCGCCATTACATTGGATTCGCCAACTTTGGTGCGGACACACTTACTTCCATACTTGAGTGCTATATCTGGAATCATTTCTGAAGTCGACATATTTACTACTACAGCTTTGCCTTGGTGTTTTGATAAAACATTTTCAACACCAAAGGCTAACGTGTAATCCTCTGATATAACGACCCCATTTTCATCTATGATGACCATCCTGTCCGCGTCTGGATCGTGTGCAAATCCGAGATCTGCACCGCTTTCCTTCACAATTTTCCCAGTTTCAACTAAATTTTCGACAGTTGGTTCGGGTTTGTGAGCGAATTTACCATCTGGAACATTATTGACTGGAATTAATTCTACGCCAAGTTGTTCAAATAAATATGGGTCTACAACACAGGCCGATGCGTTGATCATATCTACCACCACTTTGAATTTACGTGCGCGAATTGCATCTACATTTATATATTTCAAAATATGGTCCGCGTGTTCTTTTGGGAAATCTGGTGTAGCCGGAAGATGCGAATTTTTTTGCGTGTCGGAGCCCCCGGAGAGAGGGTTAAGCGCAGAAAAATTTACATCTTCCTGCGGAGCACTCTCTCGCTCATTTATAAAACCTTTTATTTTTTCCACCTCATCTTCATTTGTGAGTCGTGATTCACGTGTGACGAATTTTATTCCATTGTATTCGATTGGGTTGTGGCTTGCGGTGATCATTACTGCTCCATCATAGCTATGAGTTTTTACTGCAAGAAGGAGTGTTGGGGTAGGGAGTACATCACCATAAATTACATTTATACCAATTGACTCGAGTGCAGGGATAATTGCGAGGGCTATGGCCGGCCCACTTTCGCGCCCATCCCGCCCAATTAAAATTGTAGGTTTTTCTTTGTTTGGATCCTCAGCTTTTATAAACTGTCCGAAAGCTCGAGCATATTTTTGTGCAATTTCGGCAGTTAAACTCTCGCCCCATATTCCTCTGTACCCAGTAACTTGCAATGTTGGTTGTGTCATATTTGTTTATAATACCATTTTGCCTTTTTCTCCTCACATTGACATTTACTTATTTTAGTTTTAGGATGAAGAAAAACTTTTAATTCTTATACATTATGAAAAGGAAAATTCAGTTTATTCTTAAGGCTCTCCTGCCTAGTTTGTTTGTTCTAGTAATTAGCTTACCAATTTTCACGTATTGGGTAGGCCTTGATCAAAATCAGGTTTGGTACACTGCTCTCTTAACGGGTTTGATTCCATTCGCTTTTTTTATTTTTAAGGGGTTTTATTGTTTTTTAATTCAAGAAAAACCATCCTTTAGTGATATGAAAAACCTGGGCAAATTCTACTTACATGCAAGACTTAACAGATTGTTTTGGACTGTCATCTGTAGCTATCTAATCCTATTGATTTTTCTTTTAGGAACATATTTGTTGCTTTTTGGTATAGATCAAATTGTCTTACAATTCACCACAATAAAGGTTGTCAGTTTAAGAAATTACTTTTGGTGGACCGCCATCATTTTCCCAATTATTTTGAATTACCAATTTTCAAGATTCAACACTGGTCGTTTTTTTCAAGAAAGCCAATTATCGATTTCAGTTTTGATAGATCAGGAAGTGAGTAAATATACAAGCTGGTACTATTGGAGAAGAAAATTTCGTTTTAAGTAGTCAGAGATCTAAACAAGAATACGTATTATTGATTAAAGCCCAGCAATGAAATTGTAGGGCTCTTAATTTGGCAGTCCTTTCTTAAAATTTATTGAGTCATCAAGTCGTATTGACATTTACCCTAAAAGGTGGTAATTTTAAAACAAATTTTTAAAAAAGAAAATGTCAATTTTAAACAAAGTGGATGCCGACGCCACAACAAAAACAGGCCTAGAAAAAAATGCAATCTTCTTGAGATTTGACCGCAGGGTCAGTTTGCCCCCAAGAGAATTTTTTATAGTGAAAGAATTCTTTAAACACATGAGCTCCGAAGGGATTAAGATTTATTTCGACGGGGAGTTGGTCAAGTTAATTTTTGCAATGATGGCAAATGAAGTTTTCTACCAGGATAATCCTTTAACTCTGACAAAATACACCTTGGTTAATCCTGCCAATGATTCTCAAATTCAAAATGATCTGGTTGATGTTCCGGTAATTCCCATAAGAGAATTCATTCCAATGCTGAAATCTACGTTGGAGGATCACGTAAATGGTCCTAAAATTCTTGAAACAGAAGACGGGAATACTAATCTTTTTCATGTTAGTCTCTCTGATTTAGGTGTAGATTCTACCGTTGTGTTTAGAATTCGTCCAAATCACAATGATGCCGACTTTTTGATTAAAGCAGTGAGTTTAAATTTCGGTCATCCAAGAACACAAGGCTGCGCATTTTTTACTTGCATCTAATTTAATTTGAAATTTCTAACGATATTGAAGACCTCGGCATATGTTGGGGTTTTCTTTTTGCCTAAAACTCAATTTGCCCAAGAGGCGATTTTAGCGTAATATGTGTATATGATTTCAAGGATTTATGTCATTCCTAATGAGCAAAGTGGCAAGGGCTTTATAAAGCCTTTTAATAATCTGGGGCTCTCTGGTAAGGTTGTAAGTGTATCCACTCTCGATTCATATCTTGTAAATGCTGATTTTTCGCAAGCTCAATTAGAGCAAATGGGCAACTCACTAATAAATAAAAAGCTTGAGAATTATTCCATAAATCAATTGCCTAACCTGGCAAATTTTTCATATGTGTTGGAGATTGGTTTTGCTCCTGGAGTGACAGACAATGTGGCACATACAGTAATGGAAACTCTTTCGGATTTATTGCATTATAAATTTGAAAATAGTGAAGCAGTTTATACTTCGAAAGTATTTTTAATTGGCGGAAATGTTACGGGGGATGATGTAAATAAAATTGCACTTTCACTTTGTAATCCGTTGATAGAAAGATTTTATATTAAGAAAGTGGATGCTGAATTACAGAACAAGGGATTGTCGCTGTACGTCCCTGAAGTCGTTTTGCCAAAAAAGAAAGATGTAATTGTTGTGCCGATTATAAATGCGCATGATGAAGAGCTGACAAAGATTGGTAAAGAGGGCATACTCGACCCAGATGGCTCTCGCCGTGGACCACTGGCACTTGATTTGGAGAGTATGAAAGTCATCCAGAATTTCTTCCGTAAGATGAAACGCAATCCTACTGATATCGAATTGGAATCACTAGCGCAGACTTGGAGTGAGCACTGCAAGCATACAATTTTTGCAAACTCTATTGATGATATCAAAGATGGTTTGTATAAAGCTTATATCAAGAAAGCGACAAACGATATCCGTAAAGCAAAAGGTAAAAAAGATTTTTGTCTTTCCGTTTTCTCCGACAATGCTGGAGGAATTATTTTTGACAACAAATATATGGTTAGCCACAAAGTAGAGACTCATAATAGCCCAACAGCACTTGATCCATTTGGTGGTGCGATTACAGGAATTGGGGGAGTAAATCGTGATGCGATTGGATTTGCAATGGGAGCTAAACCAATTGCGAATACTTATGGATTTTGTTTTGGGTTTCCAAATGACAAACGTGAACTTTTTAAAGATAAAAAATTAAAAGATAAAATGCTCCCACCTGCGAGAATAATTGATGGAGTAATCAAGGGTATTAATTCCGGAGGAAATTGCGCAGGAATTCCAACTATCAATGGATTTACAAAATTCGATGATCGTTACTGTGGCAAGCCACTTGTATTTGCAGGAACTATTGGATTGATTCCACGAATTGTTAATGGTAAAAATTCTGCAGAGAAGCGTGCTCGCGCAGGGGATTATATAGTAGTCGTTGGAGGCAAAGTTGGCCTTGATGGAATTCACGGTGCGACATTTTCATCTGTAGTTCTCGATTCATCTAGCCCAGCAACTGCGGTACAAATCGGTGACCCAATAACTCAAAAGAAATTATCGGATGCAATCGTTAAAGAGGCTCGTGATAGGAATTTATATAATAGTATTACCGACAACGGTGCTGGAGGAATATCTTGCTCTGTTGCAGAAATGGCCAAGGAGTGCGGTGGTGCAGTTGTAGATATAGAAAATGTGCCACTCAAATATCCTGGGCTTTCACCATGGCAAACATGGATCTCGGAATCTCAAGAGCGGATGACATTATCTGTGCCGAAAAATAAATGGAACGAATTTAAAAATCTGATGGATAGTCGCGGAGTATTGGCGGTAGTGATTGGTGAATTCACAAAAGATAAAAATTGCGTAGTAAAACAAAATGGGAAAGTAATTATGGATATGCAAATGGAATTCCTCCACAATGGATTACCAAAGCGCCAACTTCATGCGAAAAAAGAGGAGAGAATTTATCCTGAACCAAAATTACCAAATGGTACAAACCGCACCAAAGAATTTTTGACCCTTGTTGGCTCTGCGAACTTGGGAAGTAATCGTTGGATCAGCGAGCAGTACGATCACGAAGTGCAATCTGCATCTGTTATAAAGCCGTTGAGTGGTGCTGGACTTATCAATACAGATGCGCAAGTTATCAAACCCGTTTTCAATTCCGATCGTGCAGTTGTTGTAACATCAAGCGTTTACCCATCTTATGGCGATATCAGTACTTATGATATGACATCTTGTGCAATTGATACCGCAGTTCGCAATGCAATTTGTGTGGGTGGCACACTCGATCATTTGGCAATTCTCGACAACACTTGCTGGTGTTCCTCATACGAGCCAGTTCGTCTTGGGCAATTGGTAGATGCGATTAAATCTTGCTACGACACAGCGGTTGATTATGGTACGCCATTCATTTCTGGCAAGGACAGTATGTTCAATGACTTCAAAGGTTATGATAAAGATGGAAATTCTGTGGCAATCTCTATTCCGCCGACACTATTAATTTCTGCAATTGGTGTGATGAAGGATTTCAATAAGGCTGTTACACCAGAATTCAAAATTGCCGGAGATACTATATATGTACTTGGAGAGACTCATGATGAGCTCGGCGCAAGCGAATACTACAAACAAATCGGTAAGAATATTGCAATTGGAAATGTAACACCAAAAGTAAATACAAAGAAAAATACAAAAATTTACAAAGCCCTCGAGAGAGTGATTGCCAAAGGTTTAGTCGCAAGTGCAATCTCTGTAAATTCTGGAGGGCTTGCTACAGCTCTTGCAAAGGCAAGTGTTGGTGGATGCTTGGGAATAAATATAGATTTGAAAAAGTTGGCAGGTACTGCAAGTAATATAGATGCGAAATTGTTCTCTGAAAGTCAGGGCCGAATTGTGGTAAGTGTTGCCAAGAGTAACACAAAAGCCTTTGAAAGTTCGGTTATGAATATTCCATTTACAAAAATCGGTACTGTCTCTAAAGATAAAAATTTCGTAATCAAAAATGGTAAGGATAAAATTGTAGAAACAAAAGTCGACCAAATTTCCAAATCCTACAATTCATTTTCAAATAGTTTTAAATAATATGAAAAACAAAATTCCAAAAATTATAGTTATGTCGGGGTATGGGCTCAATTGCGAGGAAGAGACCAAGTACGCTTTTGAGTGGGCGGGTGGAAAGGCCGACATTGTGCACATCAATGATTTGATTGCTAAACCTTCAGTGCTTTCTGATTATGACATCTTGGCTTTCCCGGGCGGATTCTCTTATGGAGATGACACAGGTAGTGGCAAGGCTTATGCCAACAAATTCCGCAATCATTTACAAAAAGAACTCGATGAATTTATAGCTCGCGATACATTGGTGATTGGTATTTGTAATGGATTCCAAATCATTACAAATCTAGGTCTTGTCCCTGGTGCACTCGCACATAATATTGGTGGTATGTATATTGATCGCTGGGTAGATATGAAATGTGTTGGTAACAGTCCGTGGCTAAAAGGTATCAAAGAAATTTCACTACCGATTGCACACGGCGAAGGGCGATACATAATCGAAGAAGATGAATATAAGAAAACGCTAAAGAATGGACAAATTGCATTTCAATATAAAAAGGGCGAAATTTGTGAGTTTCAAAACCTTCCTGCCAACCCAAACGGCGCAATGCATGATGTGGCTGGGGTACTATCTGAGAACGGCCGAATTCTTGGCATGATGCCACACCCAGAAAGAGGAATGTTCTTCCAGCAAAGACCAGACGCGCAATTGAAAAAAGAAATAGCTAAAAGAAAGAAAATAAAAACTCCAAAAGAAGGCCCCGGTTTAATAATCTTCAAAAACGCTATAAATTATTTTAAAAAATAATTTCTATGACAGAAAATATAAAAATTTTAAATTCTAATAATCAGAATATTGAAGTTACAATTGAGTATCCGGAAAATCCTTTAAATAAATTAGCCATTCTTTGTCCGGGGTATCTTGATTCAAAAGATTACGGTGGTTTAGCTGGCCTTTCAAATGTTTTGGCGGAGCATGGATTTACGGTTGCGCGTTTTAATCCGACAGGGACTTGGGGGAGTGAGGGTTTAATTTCAGATTTTACAACAACACAATATCTTAAAGACATAAAAAGCGTAAAAGAATTTTTAACTAAAGATAAAAAGTACAACAGTTTTTTAATTGCAGGCCACAGTATGGGTGGGCGAATGGCAATATTGCATGCAATAGATGCTAATGATGTTTCAAGTGTTGTTGGAATCATGTGTTCCCCAACAATGAGTCGTCGTTGGCCAGCAGGAACTTTTGAGATTAATAAAAGAAATATGCCAGAAAATAAAGATAAATTTAAAGAATATCAGGTTCCTGATTCTTTTTGGGAGGATGCATCAAAATATAATATATTGGATGTGATTTCTAAACTTACTAAGCCTCTACTTTTAATTACGGGCGAAAAAGATACGATTACGCCTCCAGAGAAAGTAAAAGCCATTTTTGATAAAGCTAACAAGCCGAAAGAGTTTGCAATAATCCCAAATATTGGCCACGACTACAGGCATTTCCCCGAGCAGGTAAAATTGGTAAATAATGCTATAATAGGTTTTTTAAACACATGGAAAATTTAAATGAAAAATGTGCAGTTGTGGGGATATATGCTGATGGCGGGCAGGTAGCACGCCAAGCTTTTTTTGCTTTGTTTGCTTTACAGCACAGAGGGCAGGAGGCAAGTGGGATTACAACAAGTGATGGTAATAGCCTTTATACTCACAAAGGTGCGGGGCTTGTCTCAGGTGTATATACAGAAGAGGCAATCAAGCCGTTGGTAGGGCATATCGCAATAGGGCATAATAGGTATTCGACATCTGGTGGTGGAGCACTCGATCACGCACAACCAGTACTCAATAATGGAAATGATTTTGCTCTTGCGCACAATGGAAATCTCCCAAGTGTAAAAGCTTTACAAGAATTCTTACAATCTAAAAACTCTCTGAAAGATAATCGCTCCGATTCTGAATTAGTTGCGGATGCGATTGGTGTTTGTTTGAAAGAAGGCCAGAGTCTCGAAGAAAGTGTACAGAAAATTTTCCCATTAATGACTGGATCATTTTCAATCGTGATGATGATAAAGGACACGCTTGTGGCAGTTCGCGATTCATTTGGTATGCGTCCACTTGCGTTTGGGAAATTAAATAATGGATTTGTTGTTGCTTCTGAAACTTGCGCATTGAAAACGATCGGAGCAGAATTTGTCCGCGAAGTAGATCCTGGCGAAATGCTTATCATAAATAAAGATGGATTAAAAAGTGTTAAACTCGCAGAAGCTACTCCTCGTCACGATATTTTTGAATTCGTTTATTTTGCTCGGCCAGACAGCGTGCTCTGTGGTAAATCTGTTTATGAAGTCCGCAAGCAATCAGGGATTACACTTGCAGAAGAATTTACCAAGTCGGCCGATATTGTTGTTCCCGTTCCAGATACTGCGATGCCTGTCGCAATTGGATTCTCGCAAAAGTCTGGTATTCCACTCGAGCTTGGCTTGATCAAGAATCGTTATGTTCATCGTACATTTATCGAACCCGACCAGGCTTCCCGAGATCATTCTGTTGCTTTGAAATTAATTCCAATGCCCGAAGTCCTCAAAGGTAAAAGGGTAGTAGTGATAGATGATTCAATAGTCCGTGGTACAACAAGCAGGAAATTGGTAGATAATTTATTTAAAGCTGGAGCAAAAGAAGTTCATTTCCTCATCTCATCTCCGCCGGTAAGATTCCCCGATTTTTATGGTATTGATACACCAAAGCAAAGCGACCTTATTGCATCTCACAAAACTGTTGAGGAAATTCGCGAATATTTAGGCGCGACAAGCTTGCACTATCTTACACTCGATGGATTGATCAAATCAATAGGTCTTCCGAAAGAGAATCTTTGCACATCATTTTTCACTGGCGAGTACCCAATAGATATATTAGAAAGGAAATCTGAAGTAAGTTATGATGTCCCAAAAGAATAAAATTGTTGTCTTGATTTCAAACACAGGCACAGGGAGTAATCTCAAAGCTATTATTGATGGAGTTGAGAGTGGGCGCATAAAAGCAGAAATTTGTGCGGTCGTTTCAGACAGAGTTGATGCACTTGGTCTTGAGCATGCGCGAGCACGCAATATACCGATTGAAATTTGTCCGACAAAAGAAGACTTGTTGCAACTTTTACAAAAGCTCGCACCTGATTATATTTGCCTTGCCGGTTGGAAGAAGATAATTCTCGACGAAGTTATTACAGCATATCCTGATCAGATTTTGAATTTGCACCCTGGTTTAATACCCGATGCTGTTGATGGGCAAGTCACAAACCCAGATGGAACTCTCGCTTTATGGAACAAAGGAATGCTTGCCGACAAAGCTATCCAAAATTTTTTAGATAAAAAAAGTACTTTTGCCGGATCGTCAATACATTTCCTGACACTTAATTTTGATTTCGGCCCGGTGCTTGGTCGGACTTTTGAAAAAGTAGAAGATGGTGACACTGTTGAATCTTTGTATGCTAGATTGAAGAAGAAGGAGAATGAGCTTTATATACAAGTATTAGAAAAACTTACAAAATAAAATGCACAAACAAAAAATATTAATTATAGGTGGAGGAGGGCGTGAGCATGCTATGGGGTGGAAGGTTGCCGAGTCACATATGTGTGGGGACCTTTTCTTTGCCCCCGGAAATGCTGGCACAGCCACACTCGGTACTAATGTTGATATCAAAGCAACTGAAATAGAAAAGCTTTTAGAATTTGCAAAGACAGAAAAAATAGATTTAACCCTTGCTTTGCCAGATGATCCACTTGCTCTGGGGGTTGTAGATTTATTTAATAAAAATGGTTTGAAGATTTGGGGTGCAACACAAAAGGCTTCTCAACTTGAATGGTCAAAAGCATTCTCCAAGAATTTTATGCGAGCTCATAATCTACCAACAGCCAAGTTTGAAACTTTCACAGATTATGATTTAGCAAAAAAATATTTATCCGAATGTTCATTGCCAATTGTTGTCAAAGCAAGTGGCTTGGCCCTTGGCAAAGGGGTAGTGATTGCTCAAACTCTTACAGAGGCCGAGACTACTCTCGAAGATATGATGGTCAAGAAAGTTTTTGGCGAAGCAGGAACTGAAGTTGTAATCGAAGAATTTATGACAGGGCCCGAGATTTCCACCCACGCATTTTCCGACGGAGTGAATTACAAATTCTTCCCAATTTCCCAAGACCACAAAAAGATTGGAGAGGGTGACACTGGGCTAAATACTGGCGGTATGGGGACAATTGCGCCAGTTCCTTTTGTAGACGAAGGGCTTGAAATTCAAATTAAAAATATGATCGTTGTTCCAACACTTGTTGGGATGGAGTATGATGGCGTACCATTTGAAGGATTAATTTATCCAGGGATTATGCTTACAGAAAATGGGCCAAAGATTCTGGAATACAATGCACGATTTGGCGATCCCGAGACACAAAGCTATATGCGCTTGCTTGATACCGATATACTCGAAATTATAAATATGAGTTTGGATAAAAAATTAAATGAGCTTGAAGTGCGATGGAAAGAAAATACTTTTGCTTGCAACATAGTACTTGCGTCAGGTGGCTACCCAGGGGATTATGAAAAGGGTAAAGTCATAACAGGAATTGCTGAAGCTCAAAAAGAAGAAGATATAATAATCTTCCACGCAGGAACAAAACTAAATGAGAATGGAGAACTTGTTACAAATGGTGGGCGTGTACTAGGCGTATCAGCAATTGGAAAGACTCTCGAAGAAGCATTGGCAAAAGCTTATAAAGCAATAGAAAAAATTTCTTTTGAAGGAATGCAATATAGAAAAGATATTGGCCAAAAAGCTTTGAATACAAAAATATAAAAGAGGCATGAATTTTTGATCCATGCCTCTTATATTAAGAGAATATTTTTTAAGCTGCTTTTCGGATCAGCGTTTCTATTGCTGATTTTTTTACGAATACGATCACCACACCATGGCTTGGGAAGTTGGCCAGAAGCTCCTTCATCAAATCAATGTTAGGGTGAATACCAGTAGTGAATACATGGAAGTAATTCTTTAAGATTTCTTCCACATGTTCTTTTTTGAGAATAAATTTAGACACTTCTTTGTCCAATGAGCGGATTTCTAAAGTGTTTAGAATGGCCACCAATGTTCCTTTTGATACTTCTGTCAGATTTGTCTTGAGAAGAATTGGAAAGAATGGTTTTTCATTCTTTGCGATACAGAAAATCTCAGGGAGACTACCTGTAAAAAAGTCCGTGAGGAATTTAGTAGCAAATTTTCCTAAATCCTCTTCTTTTTGGATGTCGGGGGTAACTATCATGAGTAATTATATATTTAAAGGTTCAAAAAATTAAAAAAAATTACACAGCTACGTTGTGCTCTCGTAGGGCGTCGTTTAAAGAAGTTTTTAAGTCAGTGCTTTCCTTGCGCTGGCCAATGATAAGTGCACATGGTACGCCATACTCACCTGCGGGGAATTGCTTCATTTGTGTTCCGGGGATTACCACACTTCTTTCAGGAATATAGCCTTGATATTCTTTTTTCATTTCACCGGTTACATCAATTATTTTTGTAGATGATGTGAGGATAACTCCGGCACTTAATACCGCCTCTTTGCCTATTCTGACACCTTCAACCACGATACATCGTGAACCGAGGAAAGCCCCGTCTTCAATAATGACCGGGGATGCTTGCACTGGTTCCAGTACTCCTCCGATTCCAACTCCACCACTGAGGTGAACATTTTTACCGATTTGAGCGCAACTTCCGACTGTTGCCCAGGTATCAACCATGGTGCCACTATCCACATAAGCACCGATGTTTACAAAAGATGGCATAAGAATTACTCCTTTAGCAAGATACGCTCCTTCTCGAGCAACTGCGGGGGGAACTACACGCACACCTAGCCCAGCATAATCTTCTTTTAGTGGAATCTTGTCGTAGAATTCCATAGGTCCGGCATTGTAGTTTTCCATTTTTTGGATAAGGAAATACAGAATGATTGCTTTCTTTACCCATTCGTTTACCTGCCATCCATTGGCAGTAGGTTCTGCTGCACGCAAGTGGCCATTATTAAGAAGTGCAATTACTTCTCTGATAACGTCTTGTGTGTCCTCATTGTTTAATAGGTCCCGGTCATCCCAGGCTGCTTCGATTAATGCTTGTTTCTTTTCCATAGCTTGTAATTTTAAGTTGTTTGATTTTGATACTACTATTTTTAGTCAATAAGTCAAACATGGCATTCGAAGAGGAAAAAATATGCTATATTTACTATATGAAAAAGACAATTGGAATTGTGGGCGGAGGACAGCTTGGGCGCATGTTGGCGCAAGCCGGGCACACCCTTGGATTTCGGGTAGTGGTACTCGACCCCACACAGAATTCTCCAGCAGGGCAGATTGCCGATGAGCAAATCCTCGGAAGCTTTAAAGACAAAGATAAAATTTTGGAATTGGGGAAAGTTTCCGATTTTATTACTTTCGAAATTGAGTCAGCTAATAATGAAGCTCTCGAGGAGCTTGTACAAAGTGGTAAAATCGTGCACCCAAATCCAAAAACCCTGCAGATAATTAAAGACAAATTTTCACAAAAAGTATTCTTAAAAAATTCTGGTATTCCTACTGCAGATTTTGCAGAAGTTGCGAATGTAGATGATGCCCGTGCTCAAGCACAAATTTTTGGTTACCCATTTTTAATAAAATCTAGGTTTGATGCGTATGATGGCCGAGGGAATTATCTTGTAAAAGAGGAAAGTGATATAGATAAAGCTTTCGATAAATTGGGCAACAATAATTTATATATGGAAAAGTTTTTCCCTTTTACGAAAGAGCTAGCAGTCGTGTCTGCACGGGGAACAGATGGCGAAATTATTACTTATCCAGTCGTAGAGACAGTCCACCAGAATAATATTTGTCATATAGTGCGATCTCCTGCACAAGTTGATAAAAAGGTAGATATCAAGGCACGGCTACTAGCCGAGAAGGTCCTCGCAAGTCTCGGGGGAGTAGGAGTATTTGCTATCGAAATGTTTCTTGATCAAAATGACGAAGTAGTGGTAAATGAAATAGCCCCGCGTGTGCACAATAGTGGGCATCATACTATTGAAGCGTTTACAATGTCGCAATTCGAAGCACATATTCGTGCTATTACTGGCATGCCACTTATCGCCCCAGCGGAAAAGTCGCGACATGCTGTCATGATAAATATACTAGGCGAAAGAGATGGAGAAGCACTTTTGAATGGTGATTATGTTCACCCTACACAAGATGCAAATGTGCATATTTATGGTAAGATGGAGACACGCAAAGAGCGCAAAATGGGGCATATTACAGCTTTGGGTGATACAGAGGAAGAGGCCGAATCCAAAGCATTAGAAGCAAGAAAAAATATTAATATTTAAATACACGTTATTTATTTTATGAAAAAAGTTGGAATAATTATGGGCTCGGATTCAGATTTGGAAGTTATGCAAGGAGCAGCTGAAATTCTTGAACAATTTGGGGTGGGTTATGAAATAACAGTAGTTTCCGCTCACCGTACTCCTGAAGCACTTTACAAATATGCAAAAACTTCAGAGAAAAAAGGCTTAAAAGTAATCATTGCTGGTGCAGGGGGGTCAGCACATCTCCCAGGAATGGTAGCCTCGATGACTGTACTCCCGGTGATTGGTGTACCTGTAAAAACAAAATCAATGGATGGACTGGATTCACTTCTTTCAATAGTTCAAATGCCACCTGGGGTACCTGTCGCAAGTGTAGCTATTAATGGGAGCAAAAATGCCGGGATTCTAGCTGTGCAAATTCTCGCTACAAATGATAAAGCACTTTCTAAAAAACTTATTGCTTACAAAGATACAATGAATAAGGAAGTAACAACCAAAGCAAAAAAACTTCTCGATAAAGGTTACAAAGAATATTTAAAAATAAAAAAATAATATGGCTGATTTATACACACAAGCAGGAGTAGATATCGAAGCAGGCAACGAGACTGTTCGCCGGATAAAGGCAGATGTGGCGAGTACTCATACGAGTGCTGTGCTTACCGGTATCGGTAGTTTTGGTGGGCTATATGACTTCAGTGAAATAATTAAAAATTACAAAAATCCTGTATTAGTACAGTCTATCGATGGTGTTGGCACCAAGCTCTCCGTCGCACGGATGATGAACAAATATGATACGGTAGGCGAAGATATTGTTAATCATTGTTGTGATGACCTGCTCGCTATGGGCGCACGATCTCTAACATTCCTCGATTATGTTGCTCATGATAAATTGGATCCAAATGTAATGGCTGCAATGGTAGGCGGTATGTCTAAGGCTTGTCGAGAAAATGGTGTCAGTCTAATAGGAGGTGAGACCGCCGAAATGCCAGGAACTTATATGCCAGGCGAGCACGATATTGCGGGCTCGATTACAGGGGTTGTCGAGAAAGACAAAATAATTACAGGTGAAAAAATTCAAGAAGGCGATATTTTAATTGGATTGCCTTCAAGTGGTTTGCACACAAATGGCTACTCTCTTGCTCGTAAAATACTTTTCGAGATGGCAGGGCACGATGTAAATACTGTTGTGGATGAGATTGGCATGAGTGTTGGGGAAGCGCTTTTGAAAGTGCATATAAATTATTCTGTCCCAGTCCTTGAAATGCTCGATAAAGGAATTGATATACGTGGAATTGCACATATTACAGGCGGAGGATTCATCGAGAATATTCCTCGCGTTTTGCCAGCCAATTTAGATGCCGAAATTAATTTAAATACTTGGCCAGTACTCCCAATCTTTTCTTATATGCAAAAGGTTGCAAGTGTTCCACAAGATCAAATGTACCGAGCATTCAATATGGGCATTGGATTAATCCTTGTTGTACCACAAACAGAAAAAGAAAAAGTTGCCGAAGTGTTAAATAAATATCCAGAATTCAAAATGTATGAAATAGGTAAAGTTATTAATGGTAACAAAAAAGTAGTTTTAAAATAATATGGATATCGAAATAATAAAAAAACACATCAATGACGTTATAAGGGAGACAAATTTACAAGGGATAGGAGAGCGCAAGATTGGTAAGGTTCGAGATATTTATATTGCGCCGGACAAAATTACGCTTGTAGCAACAGACCGCCATTCATCTTTTGACCGTATAATTGCGCATATTCCATTTAAAGGGGAAGTGCTCAATCAGATTAGTGCATTCTGGTTTGAAAACACAAAAGACATTATCCAAAATCATGTTGTAAGTATTCCTGACCCAAATGTTCTTGTCGCTAAAAAATGCAAAGTCATTCCGATTGAATGCATAGTACGCGGGTATATAACTGGAGTTACAGATACATCACTTTGGACTTTGTATAAAAATGGTCAAAGAGATTTTGGTAATTTCACTTTGCCGGATGGATTGAAGAAGAATCAAAAGCTAGAGGAGCCAGTATTTACTCCGACAACAAAGTCCGACGAGCACGACAGGCCGATTACTCCGAGCCAAATTGTAAGCGAAGGAATCCTTTCAAAAGAAATGACAGATGAACTCGAGCGCGTTGCAAAGGCAGTTTTCAAAAGAGGGCAGGAAATTGCAATTTCAAAAGGTTTGATACTTGTTGATACAAAATATGAATTTGGTATTGATGAGAATGGCAAATTAACTCTGATTGATGAAGTGCATACTCCAGACTCATCTCGCTATTGGAAAGCTACGACTTACCAAGAGCGTATTGATAAAGGGGAGGAGCCAGAATATTTCGACAAAGAATTCCTCCGCCTATGGTTCAAAGATAATTGCGATCCTTACAAAGATGCTGTCTTGCCTGAAGCACCCCCAGAGTTAGTCGCAGAGCTTTCACGCAGATACATAGAAATCTACGAGACAATCACCGGCAAGCCGTTTAATCATGATTTTAATACTCCAATAATGGAAAGAATTACGAAAAATCTCGCTGTTTAAAATATTATATTTTTTGTATGACTAATCAAGACATTTTAAAGAAGGTAATAGACAGTGCGCAAAATGCATACGTAAATCTAACTCCAGAGGAATTAGTAGAGCATGCTCTAGCAAATAAAGAGGGGGTACTTACTGATACTGGTGCTCTAATGGCAGACACAGGTGAATTTACGGGCCGGTCGCCAAAAGACAAATTTAGTGTTTGTGATGAGAAGACTGAAGATATAATCTGGTGGGGAGATGTAAATCAGAAATTTGACTCTAATAAATTCGATGCTCTGCTCGATAAAATGTTAGAGCATTACAAAGATAAAAAAGTGTATATTCGTGATGCGTATGCTTGTGCCGATGTTCGCTATAAATTAAATCTACAAGTCATAAATGAGACAGCCTTTCACAATTTGTTTTGTTACAATATGTTTTTACGACCAAATGCGGAGGAGTTAAAAAATTTCACGGGCGAATGGCTGATTATTAATGCTCCGAGTTTCAAGGCCGATGCACAAGTTGATGGAACTCGACAGCACAATTTCTCCATAATTAATTTTAGTCGGAAAATTGTCCTTGTTGGTGGTAGTGGATACACGGGTGAAATGAAGAAGGGGATTTTTACCGTTTTGCAATATATTTTGCCACAAGATCATGGTGTCTTATCAATGCATTGCTCGGCGAATATTGGGGCAAGTGGCGACACTGCAATATTTTTCGGGCTTTCAGGTACAGGAAAGACAACGCTAAGCGCAGATCCGGAACGGAAATTGATTGGTGATGATGAGCACGGATGGGGAGAGAATAGTGTATTTAATTTCGAAGGTGGGTGCTATGCGAAATGTGTTGATTTAACAGAGGAGAAAGAGCCACAAATTTTCCATGCTATTAAAAAAGGAGCTCTTTTGGAAAACACACGTTTTGTTCCAGGCACAAATACTGTAGATTATTCAAATATTTCTGTCACAGAAAATACTCGTGTGGCATATCCAATTTATGCAATTGACAACATTGCTACTCCGTCTGTTGGTGATGCGCCGAAAAATATTTTCTTCTTAACGGCAGATGCGTTTGGAGTTTTGCCACCAATTTCGAAATTGAATGCGGGCCAAGCAATGTACAGCTTCATCAGTGGATACACTGCAAAAGTTGCAGGTACTGAAGCTGGTGTTACTGAACCACAGGCTACATTCTCTGCATGTTTCGGCAAAGCCTTCCTTCCATTACACCCAGGTAAATATGCCAAGATGCTCGGGGAAAAATTAAAAGCAAATCCAAATATAAACGTGTGGCTGATTAATACCGGCTGGACTGGTGGGCCGTATGGCACAGGGGCAAGAATGAAATTATCTCTAACGCGCGCAATGATTACTTCCGCACTTAAAGGGGAGCTCGACAATGTAGAGTATGAGGCCCATCCAATATTTGGATATATGATGCCGACAACTTGCCCAAATGTGCCATCCGAATTGTTGAATCCTCGCAATACATGGAATGATAAATCTGCCTATGATATGCAAGCAAAAAAGCTCGCAGAAATGTTTGTAAAAAACTTCGAACAATATAAAGATGGGGTAGATGCTGAAATTTTAAATTCTGCACCGATAATATAATTTCATAAAATAGCTCTTCTCGAACAGTCGGTTTCCCGACCCTCCTTACAGGAGCTGTACACCTTTCACATTTTGATTACAAAATGCTCAAGGTCTTGCGCTCGGGTCCCATCCCGAGCTCACACCGTCGAAAGCTTGTTCTCAAAGACTATTTTATGCCATCTTGCAAAATAGTGCTTTTTTCTTTATAATCCTTATATGATACAAGCTATAAATCCTTTGGATGGGCGATATTATGAACGGACTCGCGATTTAGCGCCTTACTTCTCAGAGCCAGCTCTCATGAAATACAGGGTGATGATGGAGTGTGAATATTTGATTGCGCTATCTCTCTCAGGAAAAACTGGCCTTCGGAAATTTACTCCAAATGAAATCAAGACTATCAAATCTCTTTATGAGAAATTCGACGATGCTTCATACGAAGCTATTAAGAAGATTGAAAGTGTGACCAATCATGATGTAAAGGCTGTTGAATATTTCATAAAAGAAAAACTCGTAAAGACAAGCCTCAAGAATGCGACAGAGTGGGTGCACTTTGCTACAACGAGCGAAGATACAAATAATATAGCTCTCGCATTGATGATCGCCGATTCTCTTGAGCAAGTAATGATTCCAAAGATTAAAAGTATTGTAAAAGAATTACGAGCAATATCTCTGAAATATAAAAACCTGCCAATGCTTGCACGTACTCATGGACAGAGTGCATCTCCGACAACTTTCGGAAAAGAAATGTTTGTATTCGTAGCACGAATAGAGAAAAGATTGAAAGGACTCGAAGGAATAAAAATCCAAGCCAAATTAAATGGTGCAACAGGCAACTGGAATGCACACATGGCTGCATATCCTACTGTGAATTGGCCAGAATTTAGTAAAAAATTTATTGAAGGTTTCAACAAAGGACGCACTCAGAAATTGGAAGCGAATCTAATTACTACACAAATTGAATGCCATGATAGTTATGTAGCAGTGTTTGATACAGTTCGCCGGATTAATACAATCCTACTCGACTTCAACCAAGATATGTGGAGATACATTTCTGATTCTTGGGTCACTCAAAGAACCAAGGCTGGGGAAGTGGGCTCATCTACAATGCCACACAAAGTGAATCCAATTGATTTCGAGAATAGTGAGGGCAATATAGGTATTGCCAATGCACTCTTTGAATTCTTTGCTAGGAAACTTCCAGTATCACGATTGCAACGTGACCTTTCTGACTCGACAGTAGAGCGCGCATTTGGTACAGCATTTGGGCACTCATATCTTGCATATGTAATGCTAGAGAAAGGATTAAGCAAAATTGCTGTAAATGAAAATAAAATTAAAGAAGATTTGCTAGCGCATCCAGAAGTAGTAGCCGAAGCAATCCAAACAGTTCTAAGGCGAGAAAATTATCCAATCCCATATGAGTCATTAAAGGAATTAACTCGTGGCAAGCAAGTGACAATGGAAGATTTCGCGAAATTTATTGACACACTAAAAGTCTCTGATAAAGTTAAAGCAGAACTGAAAAAGTTCACACCGCTCTCGTATACAGGTATTGCAAGTAAATTGGTGAAATAAAAAATGAAAAAATCTAACGGAATAGTTATATTGGTTTTAATAATCTTGGGTTTAATTTTTATTGTATGGCAGTATTATGTATCAATAAAGATGAGTACTGAACCTACTGGATGTGGGGGAGATTGGAATTACAATATTCAATGCCCCAGTGGTTCTTATTGTAAATCTGCGGGTCGTTACCCTTTAGAGGGTGGAATGTGTTCATCCTATATTAATTTTACAAGAAAGCAGTAATTGTTTTTTTGTTAGCGAATGTTTTGTATAATAGTTTTATGACTAAAAAAGGAATTGCTCAAGGGACGGTGCATGAACTACCGGACGATTTGAGGCAGGGGATTTTGGCTCTGCCGAAAGTTCTGGCACTATGGGAGGATATTACACCTTTGGCGCGTAATGAGTGGATTTGCTGGGTGGAATCGGCAAAAAAGTTGGAGACACGAAATCGTAGAATAAAAATAGCAAAAGAGAATTTGGCAAAAGGGAATCGACGTCCATGTTGCTGGGCTGGATGTCCTCATAGATAAATAAAAAAAGCCCTTTGTTTTAGAAATGGGCTTTTTTGTTTAACAAGAATCTAGAAAATCTTGCGTAGATAGAATCATCTTGGGGATGACTCCGTAAGGTGAGAAATCTTTTACAAGTTGCTCGTGAGGATTTAATCTGTCACGAAGCTCTTTTCTTACATTAGGAAGGTACTTTTGATATTTCCGCTCAGTGAGAGCAAGCTCATATATTTCTATTAGAGCATCTTCAGTAAAATTTTGTAGGTTCATTTTAATTTTTTAAAAATTTTACGACGGAAGGTTGGATAACACAAATGGACCGTCTAGATTTTTCAGTGTAGTACTGAAAATAGGGTCAGTAGTTAGATTATCTGTGAAGAGATAATGCTCCAGTTGTGCGACGTGCAAAGATTGTTTCTCGCACAATTTTGTTAGTTCAGCAATGGCTTTTTCTTGCTCATTGGATTGAGGTGTAAAACCGTGGATTTGAAACTTTTTGCCTTTGAGGGCTTTGATTTGTTTCCGTACTGCATCAGATGGGTCTTCTGTTAAAATTGTTATTATTTTCATGAGCTTGTCTTTTGTTTTCAAATTAGCCTTTTGTGGGTTCAATGTCAAGGTATAAAGTGTAAATGAAATAACCTTTGAGATTCTTCGTTATTACTGGTAAGATAGAAGAATGACAGTTTTTACAGACAATCGCAAAGCGTATTTCAATTACGAAATGATCGAGAAATTCGAGGCAGGTATTGAGCTTGCCGGATACGAGGTCAAATCTATTCGCGCAGGGCAATGCAACTTGAAAGGCGCATATTGTATTGTGCGTGGTGGTGAAGTGTACCTTATAGGGATGCATATATCTCCATACCAGATCAAGAATATGCCGACTACTTATGAGCCGGACCAGAATCGAAGATTATTGCTGAACAAAAAGGAAATCGCAATGCTTGTAACAGCCGAGAAGTCTAAAGGATTGACTATAGTGCCACTTTCATTGTATAGTAAGGGTCGCAGGATCAAGATTGAAATAGCAATTGCCAAAGGTAAAAAACTTCATGACAAGCGCGAAACAATTAAAAAGCGTGACACAGATCGCGAGATCAGGCGTGAATTTAAATAATTTTCTTTGAAAATTAAAAATGGGGATGACGGGCTTTCGACAGAGAGTGCCATCTTTTATGTGCGTGTCGAGTACTCAGAAATCTCGTAAAACTTTTTGAAAAAGACTAAGTGCAAACAAAGTCGCTTCAGTTCCATCTCCTTATGCTTTTGCATTTGGAAATGGCGCTCCTGCATTCGCTTAATTTAAGCCAATCAGGTGTCTCGCTATTTGATATCTAATAAAATAGATGAGGCATAATTAATTAGATTAAGAAATATCTAATGCTTGAATTTATTTCTGACAATTAAAAGCTCGGTACAACAGTGTTTTGTTTGTTCTCTAGCTGTCGTATTTAAAACCAATGAATAAACTACACACGTAGAATCATGAAGGATCATTTTTTGCACGGCGGTTCAACTCCGCCCATCTCCACTATAAATAAAAAGACTACCTGAATGGTGGTCTTTTTATTTATATGGTAATTGCAGAGCGGAGGTGAACGGTCGGAGGCAGACGTGCCGAGACGGGGTCGCGTAATTTTTCAGTAGAAAAATATATGTGACTCAACCCCATTGCCCATCTCCACAGGTTAAAGTAGCTCCCTAAGTGGGGCTATTTTTGATTTGCTTTATTGTGATGTATATGTTTAAATCAAAAAAACGAATGAAAATTATGAAAAGATTAGTTGATTTACACCAAGATCCTTTTTGGTCAGAAGAGACCAAAGGGCAAACTAGCATAAGTCAGATAGCGAATTTGCCTGCGGGCAGTATCGTTATTGGAGCAACATTCCCTGAAATTAAAGTGAGTGAAATGGATTCCGTCCTTTATGTTGAAGGGGTGACAAAATCTATTAAACGTTATTATGATCACCCTAACATTCGAATCATTCAGGATTCAAATTCGATGGGCTCTGTTGTAAAGAATTCTATTTTTCAAGGAGTAATTATTCATGTTGAAGGCCTGTATGGTTTTAATGGAGAAAATTCCAAATTATTTCTTCAGCTTGATAAATGGTTTAATATGGGGATGGGGTCGCTGGCACTTACTTGGAACAAATCCAACATTTTTGCCGGTGGAGCAGATAATCCATTGCGAGGACTTAATAAAATAGGGGAGAATGTCCTATACTGGGTCCTTGAAAAGCATCTTATTTTTGATCTGGCTCATGCAAGCGAGCAAACTTTTTGGGATGTCAATAGAATTTTTCCGAAACCGCTTTTTGTAAGTCATGCAGGGGCACGAGCAATAGTAGATACACCTCGCAATCTTACCGATACTCAAATTGAAGCAGTAGCACAAAGCAATGGGGTGATTGGCGTTTCCTTTGCCAAAAGTTTTATGTACAACAAAGGGAATGGGGCACCTTTTTCTTTTGCTCATGTGATGCAACATGCTTTGCATATCGCAAAAGTAGGAGGAATCGATAGTCTGGCTATTGGGACGGACCTCGGTGGTATTTTATCTGGTTTGCCTGGTGGTCTACACAATTTAGCCACAATTGATAAATTTATTTACGAACTGTATAAAGAATTTAATACGGAAGAAGTAAATAAAATTATGTTTTCCAATTCAGCACGCGTACTTTCAAGTCATCTATCTAGTTGATGGCTACACTATATAACATAAAAATCCTTCACAAGAGGATTTTTTTGTTTTTATTTCTCTGAAATTTGTGTATAATAGCCCTATTATGGACAAAAAAGGCAAAAGACCACAAGGAAAACCACCATTAAAAAAGCCGGCAAACCTTACAAGCCAAATCTTTACGGCGGTGTTAATTTTTGCGATGATTACAGCTTTGTATTCTGTTTTTTCAACTGAAAATAAAGAGATAAAAAAGCTGACGATTTCCGATGTTGTGCAATCTCTCAATAAAGATGCTGTAGAAAAAATTGAAGTTGCAGGCAATAACATAACTGTTGCTTTTAAGGACGGCACCAAAGGTGAAACAAAGAAAGAGCCCGAGAATTCTGTATCCGAGACTCTTACTAGATATGGAGTTTCCGCCGAGAAGCTGTCAGGGACTCCAATTGAAATCAAGAAGGAAAGTGGCCTTGCATATTGGTTATTAAATATTTTGCCATTTGCATTGCCACTTGTGATTATAATTTTCTTTATATGGATGCTGACTCGCCAAGTAAAGGGCGCTGGAATGCAAGCATTCAACTTTGGTCAATCAAAAGCCCGTATCACTGATCCGAACGATATAAATAATCGAGTAACATTTAAAGATGTTGCTGGAAGCAAAGAAGCTAAAATTGAATTAGAAGAAATTGTAGACTTTCTTAAAAACCCTAAAAAGTTTCTAGACATTGGTGCCAAAATTCCAAAGGGTGTATTGCTGACTGGTGCACCAGGGACAGGCAAGACATTACTTGCGCGTGCGGTAGCAGGGGAGGCAGGTGTGCCATTCTTTCATCTGTCAGGAAGTGAATTCGTAGAAATGTTTGTCGGAGTTGGAGCAAGCCGTGTCCGTGACCTATTCAAGATGGCAAAGAAGGCATCACCGGCAATTGTATTTATCGACGAGATCGATGCTGTAGGCCGAGTGCGTGGCACGGGGGTTGGTGGAGGTAATGATGAACGTGAGCAGACTTTGAACCAAATACTTGTGGAGATGGATGGATTCGAACCAAATGAAAAGGTCATAGTAATGGCTGCGACAAATCGTAGTGATGTTCTTGACCCTGCATTATTGCGCCCGGGGCGTTTCGACCGCCGAGTAACTCTCGATTTGCCAGATAGACAAGACCGCGAAGATATTTTGCAAATTCATGCCCGCAAAAAGCCATTGGAAAAAGATGTGAATATAAAAGTTATTGCTGAGAGGACTCCTGGATTTTCGGGTGCGGACTTGTATTCGCTTATGAACGAAGGAGCAATACTTGCTGCCCGTGAGAATAGGAAGTTTGTTGCACAGTTTGACCTACTTCGCTCGATTGAGAAGGTGATGATGGGTCCAGAGCGAAAGAGTCATATTCTTTCCAAAAAAGAAAAAGAAATTACCGCATATCACGAAGGTGGTCATGCACTCGTTGCATCATGTTTGGAATATGCAGACCCTGTTCACAAAGTATCGATAGTGTCACGAGGCAGTGCCGGAGGTTACACATTGAAATTGCCGTTAGAAGATAAAAGATTGCACAGCAAAAAAGAATTCTTAGATGATATTGCGATGTCTCTCGGTGGCTATGTTGCCGAGGAAATGATTTTCGGAGATATTACGACTGGCCCTTCAAATGATTTGCAAGTTTCTACAAATCTTGCTCGCGCAATGGTGACTCGGTGGGGGATGAGTGAAACAATTGGTCCTATAGCCCTTGAGAGTGATGGTGGACGTACAATGTTTGGCCGAGGGGTAAATGACAATGAGTACAGCGAACGTGTAAGTGCATTGATTGATGAGGAAGTAAGCAAGATAATCACTAATGCATTTGTTGTTGCAAGGAATGTTTTGACCGAGAAGCGGGAAGTGCTCGATGCAATTGCCAAGAAATTGATCGAAGTTGAAACACTAGAACAAGATGAATACAATAAACTCATCAAATCCTTTGGAATAAATCCAAAAGTTCGCGAAGAAGCAAAAAATTCATAGGATAACTATGAATTTTTTGTATTTTACTAATAGGGCAAATTCTGTTAATATATAAAAACCAATCTGTTCTACTTTGAGCAGAATATCCGCCTTTAGCTCAGTTGGTTAGAGCACAGAGCTTATACCTCTGGGGTCCATGGTTCGAATCCATGAAGGCGGACCTTTATGAGTAGAGTAAAAAAAATTGATTTACTAATACTTTTAATTTATCCTGTATTAGGAACCGCGTTGTCATTTTTACTGAAGATAAATGCTTTTGCATCTGTTTTGATTTTTTTTGCTTTGCCAGCACTTTATTTGACATTAAAGATGCCAAGATTTGCACTAAGAGCTGGGGTCTTTTCTCTACTTGTGAGTTTCCCTTTTATTATAATCATTGACTACATTGCGCACTTAACAAATCAGTGGATTATACCAAATTCTATTTTACCGAGAATTTTTGAGTATGTAACAATCGAAGTTATTATTTGGGCCTTCTTTAATTTCTATTTTGTTATTCTGTTTTATGAATACTTTATACATGATCATTTTACTAAAATAATTTTGTATCCAAAGTTAAAATATTTATTTTTATTTAGTTTATTTTTATTTCTAACATTTCTTGGTTTTTATAATTTTGATCCCAATTTACTAAGCATAGAATATTTTTATTTTCGTTATGGTATTGTTGTAATTTTTATACCAATAATTTTGCAGTTAATAAAATATCCAAGATTTATAATTAAGTTTATTAAAACAGGTGCATATTTTTTCTACGTAACATTATTATATGAAATAACAGCATTAAAATTAGGATGGTGGGTTTTCCCTAGTACTAATTTTATTGGTTGGGTATCAATATTAGGTGAAAGATTCCCGATTGAAGAATTTATTTTTTGGTTATTATTGTTTGCTATGGCAGTATTGTCATTTTACGAATATTTTGATGCTGAAGAGAAGTAATATTGATTCTAATGCTCATGTGGGATCATTACAAGTATAAGTGCCAATAGAATTGCGCCAATCATAAATCCTACAATCATTTTCTTGTTCCATTTGGCGTGCATCATATCTACTGCGACTTTCCATGCGATAATGCCCGCAGAGAGGGCAATAAAGATTACCTCTAAAAGTTTGTTGTTATGAAATAAGAAACTCAAGAAGATAGAAAGGGAAATAATGAAAGAAATAAATATTGCACTTTTCGGTTTGATGTTGTTTTCTACCAGTAGGACTTGTTGGCCGGCTTGCTGGATTGTCTGATGACCAAGGATTCCAAGAAATGATGTAATCCCTGCACCAAAGTTGATAGCAAAGCCGGCTATGATGGCAATACCGTCAACAATATTGTGGAAGAAGTCTGAGATAAGGACACGCCCAATACTACTACGATTGTGACTGTGGGCACGCTCTTCTTCTGTGTGGTGGTGATGGAATTCCTTGAAAGCGACTCCAATAAGCAAGCTGATTACTAATCCTCCCACAAACAAAAGCCCTCCATTAGCAAAACCCCGTTGTTCTATAGCTTCGCGCAACAGCAATACGACGAGCATGAGATACACACCAAGTCCAAACCCACGCACCATATGCTTTTGGAAAAAGGCCTTATTTTTAGGGAAGGCTAGAGCCACAAGGATTGGTATTATGGATATGCCTGTGAGGGCAAAATATATTACTGAATTCATATAATTTGATTATAGCATAGCTCGCAATAATTAATATTTGAAATAAAAAGTCTTATCATGTGTAGTATAGTGTATAGGATGGAGCAATCTACAAATACAGACGAGGAAATAGTTCTTTTAATCAAGAAAGGAGATCTCGAGCTTTTCGGCGAGCTTATCAAAAGGTATGAGGGAAAGTTAAAGCGCTACGCGCGCAAATTCCTCTTTGGGCGCAATGACACCGATGATTTGGTCCAAGATGTTTTTATCAAGGCTTATGTCAATCTACAGAGCTTCGATGACGAAAGGAAATTCTCACCTTGGATATATCGTATTGCCCACAATACATACGTAAATGCACTGAAGAAGAAATTGACCGACAAAGTTTTCTCTATCGATTTCGATACATTTCTGCCTCATCCGAAAGCTACTGAGACAGCTGACGGAGATAGCGAAAAAGAATTTACCCGGGAAATTTTGGAGACACATTTAAATTCTTTAAGTCCCAAATATCTCGAGCCGATGATTCTTTACTTTTATGAAGATATGGATTACAAGCAGATCTCCGAAATATTAAGTATACCAGTGTCGACGGTGGGTGTACGTATCAAGAGGGGCAAGGAAAAATTAAAGGAAATATTATCAAAAAGTAATTTTGTATATGAAAGATAACCACAAAACAATTGAAGAGCTCGTAAATGATTCTATCAAATCTGGGAAAATAATTATGAAGCCCAAATGGCATTTTGTGTTAAAGACAATCTTGCGAGTGCTTTCGGTAGCTATTTTGTTTTTTGTTATTATTTATCTATTGAATTTCATCGGTCTTGTTACTCACGAGAAGGATTTTAATATTCTTGATTTAAGTCCGCGAGGTATGCGTGCATTTATGATGGCAGTGCCTTGGGTGATTGTGTTATTATCTATGTTTTTGTTATCTGTATTTTATATATTAGTCAAAAAGTATTCGTTTGTGTACCGTAAGCCTCTTGTTTACAGCTTTTTTGGAATTATATTTTTAATTGTGTTTATTGGATTTATTGTGCACATAATAGATGCCAAGTTTCGTTTGGCTCGATTCGGCGAAGGGGAGCGTGTGCCAGTGCTCGGCCCAATGCACAAGTATTATCGTGGGGAGATGAAAGACAGGAAAAATTTTGACAGAATGGAGAAAAGGATGCAAAAGCAAATAAATTTTCAAAAGGATTTTTAATTTTGAAATATTAGTAGATTCAAGATGTAGTAGTATATGCAAGCGATATCCTTGCACATTACTAGTTAAAATAAATTATATAACTATGAATAAAACTAAATTACTTAAATATGGCTTACCAGCATTGGCACTAGCACTCCTTTTAGGGGCGGGGACAACAGCCGAAGCCTTTGGTGGTGGTATGAACAAAAACACAACGCCTGAACAGGTGGCTACAATGCACACGCAGATGTTCCAAGAGCAAGCGACTCTGCTTGGTTTAACTGTTGATGAAGTGAAGACTGCGTGGGCAAATGGTACAAGCTTCAAAGAGCTTGCAAAGCAAAAGGGGATCACAGAAGAGGCTTTGAAGGCAAAAATGAAAGCTAATCACGAAGCTCAAATGAAAGCACACTTAAAGACTCTAGTAGACAAAGGTGTAATCACTCAAGCACAAGCCGATGCTCGAATTGCCACAATGCAAAAAATGGCAGACAAAATGAAAGATAAAAAAGGCAAAGGCCACGGGCGAGGAATTGGTATGGGGCTATTTGGTTTCTAGAAAATAATAAAGACACGAAAATAATAATAAATAATTCGACCTAACAAAAAACTCCCTCTTGGGAGTTTTTTGTTATTCGAAATGCATTTCTTTTAGGTTTTTTTCTTTTAGTACCAATGCTAGTTTTGGGAGAGTTGTTAGCTTCGCATCTTTTTCTATTATTTCCTTTGCGGTATTTCTTGCAGCTTCGACAAGTTTTATATTTTTAATTGCTTCCATCCCGAGGTCTGATACACCCCATTGTTTGTCACCAGTAAGAAGCCCTGAACCGCGGAGAGAGAGATCGAGTTCGGCGAGTTCGAATCCATTGGCCGCTTTTGTCAGGGCTTGCAGGCGGTCCATAGTTTTTTCTGTTTTGGCCTCGGCGAAAAGATAGCAATACGATTGATGATTACTACGGATTACACGGCCACGGAGCTGGTGGAGCTGAGCAAGGCCGAATCTTTCTGCGCCTTCGATAATTATTGATGTCGCATTTGGGACATTTACACCGACTTCGATTACTGAAGTCGAGACTAGGATATCAATTTCGTGGTTTGCGAATTCTTCCATAACTTCCTCCTTTTTCTGTTTGGTCATTTTGCTATGCATTATGCCAATTCGGTATTTTGGAAAGACATCTTTTTGTAAACGCTTGGCCTCACTTGTGACATTTTTCATTTGCAATGATCTCTCGGCATCGGGGTCAGGCTCGTTGATGCGTGGGCAGATAACATAGGCTTGCCGGCCGGCCGAAAGCTCGGCGCGGATTGCTTCGTATGCACCATCACGTTTGTTTGGTGGCACGATTTCTGTAATTACTTTCTTTCGGCCGGCCGGCATCTCATCGATAATTGAAAGATCTAAGTCTCCATAGATTGTAAGCGCCAATGTACGAGGGATTGGAGTTGCAGTCATCGAAAGGTAATGCGGAGCGTGGCCTTCCTTCTTTGCGAGTTTCATTCTTTGATTGGTACCAAAACGGTGTTGCTCGTCGATAATTACGAGGCCAAGATCTTCGAATTCTACAGATTTGGAAATGAGTGCGTGCGTACCGATTACAATTGGTATCTCGCCGTTCTTGATCCATTTTAATAATTGGTTTTTGGAAATATTGGTCCAATCATTTGTGGCACTTGCAACTTTGCTCGGGAATTTGCGACAGCCACTACCGGTAATAAGTGCGATGTTGATTCCAGTATGGCGGAAGTAGGAAATAAAATTTTCGAAAAGTTGTGTGGCGAGGACTTCGGTCGGCGCCATATAGGCAACTTGGATATTGCCGAAATTCTGACCCACTGGCCTATTTTTAATCACTGCATAGGCGACAGTTGCGGCGACAAATGTCTTGCCACTACCGACATCACCTTCAACAAGGCGAGACATGGCTACATCTTTTTGAAAGTCTGCCAAAATAGAATCAATAGCATTCATCTGACTTTTGGTTGGAGTGAATTTGAAACGTGAAATAAAATCCTTAATATCAGTTTCCGGTATTTTTAATTTATATGAAAATAATTCCTCATATGATTTGCGTTCTTGCAGACGTGCAAGTTGGATAAAAAATATTTCTTCGTATGCGAATCTCTTGCGTGCACTATCGGCGTGGTCCTTCTTTTGTGGCATATGAATCCAAATGAGAGCAGTTTTGAGTTTGGGTAGATTATACTTTTCTAGAATTTCATTTGGGATATATTCCTCGATATTTTGTACGCAATCACTTTTTAGGATTTTGCAAATAGTGTGGTAAATCCATTTGCTGGTTACACCTTTTGATTCGGGATAAACAGGGTACCCATATTGCTCTGTATTTGTATTATTTGTAAAAAGTGAATCAGAGAGGTCGATTGGCAGAATATCTTCTTTGGAAATTTCGGGATTGGTTAATGTTAGACCATAAGTTGAATTCTCGGAGACTTTGCCTGTGACTTTCACCAATGCACCTTCGTTCAACATTTTGGCCAAGTACGGCTGATGGAACCAGATTATATTTATTTTCCCTGTGATATCAGAGATAGTGGCACTGCCCATAGGGATTTTACTCTTGAAGCCTTTCTTGGTTTTCAAATTGGATATTTCACCGAGGATTGTCACATTTTCTCCATCTTGCAAAGTATTGATATGTCGAATATCCGATATGTCGGTGTAGCGAGTAGGGAAGAAATATAAAAGGTCTTTGATGGTAATTAAGCCAAGCTTGGTCAGCGCCCTTTTTTGTGATTCGCTGATTCTGAAATTATTTTCGATATTATCTTTGAGCTCCATTTGGTGGGGGGAGAGGTATTGATGGAGGTGGGGTTGTCGGGCCTTTTACAAAAGGCATATTACGTTTGTCTAAAACTTTTTGACTGTTGTCTGTATCTTTGAATAAGACTAACCCCCCAATTATCATCAAAAGCACTAATCCTGCGATTGCAGTGCGCTCCTCTTTCTTATCGATCTCTTTAGTGTGATGACTCATATTAATTATTTAGGTAGAAATTTATTGACACGATCAACAAGTTCGTCGAGAGTGAAATTGGATTTTACCATAAAGTCTGTTGCGCCAAGTTCTTTAGCCTTTTGGATATCTTCGTATTCGGATAAATTGGAAAATACTATGACTGGAGTTGTCTTGGTTGACTCATTGGCGCGTATTTCCTTGAGGATATCAAAACCATCAACATCTGGCAGGATTAGGTCGAGAAGGATTATGTCGATTTTTGGTTCCTTGATTTTTTTAAGGGCTTCTTTCCCATTTGATGCAGTTAGAATTTCATGGCTACTTTTCATTAGCTTGCTAACTTCCAAACTTTGCAGAAATGCATCATCTTCTACTATTATAATTTTACTCATACAAGTATAATATCACGCTACTATTCTATAGGCAATGTTACAAAGAATGTTGTCCCATTTTTTGTAGTGCTCTCAAACCACAGGCGACCTTTGTGGTAATCGATAATCTTTTTAATAGTAAAAAGTCCTAAACCGCTACCGAGTGGATCCTTCTTTTTGGCATTTTCTGCACGGAAAAACTTTTCGAAAATATGTGCTTGATCTTCATCCAAAATTCCTATCCCATGGTCGCGGACAGAGATCTCGAAATTTTTATCATTTTGGTTGATTGATATGAATATCTTCTGACCTTTTTCGCTATACTTGAGTGCATTTTCTACCAAATTCTGGAGCACAACGCGTATCATTTCGGGGTCACAGCAAACCATCGGAATCTCTCCGTCAGGTTTGAGGAAAATTATATTGATTTCTTTTTTATGTGATTCACCAGAAAATTCGAATAATGTTTCTTCTGTAAGTTTCAATATATCTGTCGGCTTCTTTTTGAAAGCAAGAGCTGTCTCATCTGTATGATTTAGAGTTAGCATATCGTTGACGAGTATTATCATACGCTCGTTACTCTCGAGCGCTTTCTTTAGAAAGCTTTCTTGTTCGCCAGTTAATTCGCCGATATCTTTATCGATGAACATTTTGAATATCCATTTCAGCGCTGAGAGGGAAGTACGGAGTTGATGAGCTGAAATTGAAATAATATCCGATTTTAGCGAATTGTTTTGTTTCAACCTCTCATTTTCTTTTTTCAACTCTGCGAGTTCATCCACCTCGATAGTATACAATGTCTGGCATGGATACTCAATGCCAGACCCTTTCCAAATGTCTAAAAGTATGCTATAGTGATGAAAATTTAGCAACCACATAATATGAAAAAACTGACCCCACCCCGCCAAGTATCCTCGTTGATGAGGAAATCAATTTCTTTTATTCAAGGGTTCCCAGCTTCTTTTGCTCGGATATGGAAGAAGAAAACCCCACAATTATCTACATCTCCCCAGAATCCTATTTGTGAAAAAATTACTCAGTTTCTTTTAGACAACCATTATTTTGATTTTGAAGTAAAAGACTTTATCCCAAATCAATTTGATGATGGTGCGATGTATAATGGTAAATATACTATTATCCTGAAACACCGGATTAAACCGTTGAAAAAGAAAATTCAAAATTTTTGTAAAAAGCAAAAATTCAATTTTGAATTAGTAGATGAAAAAACAGGATGGATAGATGACATTCACAAATCTGGGTACATATTGTACTCGGTTGAAGATGTTAAGATTCTATTTTTTGTCTGTTCAAATGATACATTGCTTACTCATGTGTCTAAAAACATACAAAAAATAAGTATATGCGAAATCCATCCCGGGAAAAGGTACGAGATTGGTGCATGCTAATGAACTTTCAACAATAAAATTAGAAGCCTTACGTAAAGTAGGGCTTCGTTTTTATTTACCCAACGCTTTTTTTAAAATAGGATAGATTTTTTCTGCAATTTTTTTATAACCTGCATCATTAGGATGAATTGCATCGCTCATATACTCTTGGTTGGCGATGAGGCCATCGAGGACATTTGGTACGTATAAGGCGCCTCGATTTTTTGCGAGATCTTCAAAATGATTTTTGTAAGGGTCAGAGAACACTCCTCCTTGTACTCCCAAGAGGATTACCACTGCGCCTTCTTTTTGAATTTCTGCGACGATGGTGTCTAAATTTTTAAATGTTTCTTCAATTGGAGTTTTCCGCAAAAAATCATTACCACCAAGAAGAACCATTACAACTTTCGGATCTTTTTCGTTTACATCTGTTACTCTGGCAAGTCCCTGTGCTGTTGTGTTTCCTGCGATACCCATATTTATGATTTCTTCCCCGATTAATTTTTCTAAGAGTGATGAGAAGTCATTTCCTTCTGTCGCACCGTTTCCCGCAACTAAACTATCTCCAAAAGTAACAATTGTTTGGCCTTGTGAGGGAAAGTTGGTGATTGTTGTTGGTTTTTTATTAAATAGATAAATACCGATGCCAATAGCTGAAACCAGAATAATTACTATGATTACTTTTTGATACATAAGGCGGAGCCGGCTGGATTCGAACCAGCGAGGGCTTTTACACCCTGCCTCTTTAGCAAAGAGGTACGTTAGACCACTCTGACACGGCTCCATACTCCAGCATATTAGCACATAGATACACCTTTTAAAAATTCTAAAATTAAAGTATAGTGTAGCAACGGAGGCGTGGATGAGTGGTTTAAATCAACGGTTTACTAAACCGTCGACCTTTAATCGGGTCCGTGAGTTCGAATCTCACCGCCTCCGCTTTACTTTTTATTATTTTAGTGTATAATAATTTCAAGTCCGAATAACCAGCGGAACGTCGCTGGTTGGTACTTCTTAATAGGTTTAGTTAAATTCTTTAAAGCTTTCTACAATTGCTTTAAGGGTTGAAGGGGGTGGTCGTGAGATAGCCCCTTTTCTTTATATCTTTTTATTTATTACGCTTCTAATTTTTATGTTATAATGCTCGTATGAAAAAGACCGTCCAACTTACTCCAAGCCAAAAAGTCAAAAATTATATTTGGCACAAGATTTATTATGTTTTTCCAAAAGTCCAAAATTTTCTTGTAAAATCTCATCTTGTTTGGCATGACAAAGAACGTCAGCATTATCATATAGGTTGGGTTGCTCCAGATAAAACTCTAAAGCAATTAGAAAATCATCTTCATGAAAAATGGAATTTCGGCAACCACTTTGTCGCGTGGGTAGATAGCGGGCAAGTTCTTTCTTGGCGTAAACTTGTAGACTTTGATTACCAATATCACATAAGGATTTTTTCTGACGGAGAAATACGAGGTCACTATGAATATACTCCGGAATCGAAACCAATCGACCATTTTACAGAAGTCGATGAAGAGTCCCGAATTGATGACTTTAAAAAGTTTTTAGGAGAATATGCCGTCTATGATGAAAATCAGAAACATGCACAAGGCTTAAAGCCGGATCTCGAAGTTGCTCCTGAATCAGAAATTACAGTTGATTCACTTGTTACAAATTAATCTATTTTAGATTCTGGATAAATTATATCCCATAGGAGCCCTGCAACATTGCGAGGTTTGCCTACGAGAGGGTAGTGATGCAAATCTATAAATGGGGCGCTGTTGCATTCGATTACTCCAGAGCGAGGTTGGTCTTTCCACGAAACGGAGGAATCTTCCATAATGAAATCAACTCCGATAAGTGGATCGTCCACGACTTCGGCAATCTTTTCAAGCATTGCAATATTATCTGGGTGAATGCTATCTGTAACATCAGTAATACCACCACCAACTCCACGACTGGTCTTCTGTCCGAGAGTTACAACTTCATCCTTTTTTGGAATTGTATTCCAAGTATGGTTCCAGAATTTTAATTCCTTTTCTTCATCAGGACCGATTGTAATATGGTGAAATATCGGACCTTGGCGCAGAGGATTTTTATTTTCAATTTCTACTAATTCTCGAATTGTATGGATACCATCGCCGATGACATCTTCAGGTTCACGACGCAGTGCGGCTGCAAACTTTTTGCCAATTAAAAGTCCACGGAATACAAATCCGGAAAGCTCCTCTTCAATCATGACCCAAGGTGAAAGTTGCCGAGCTTTCTTGAATGCAATCACAAAGTTCTCTTCATCCATTAGGTGAGTAGTTGTGTGGCGACTTCGGGAGCCAATATTCGGCTTCGTAATAACTGGTTTTTGTAGTCTTCGAAAGATTTCCAAAGCTTTTTGGACAGATCCTGTGACATCACCGTCAGCAACTTTGATCCCAGCTTTTTTGAAATGTTGTTTCATTTTATTTTTATCATCCATCCATTCTAATCCTCGTGGATTATATTTCTTTGGCCGAGGCAGTACATCAAAGGATCGCATATCACCTTTGTAATTTGAGATAAAAATTTCTCCACCAATACCGAATAAGTGGAATTCATACATTTCGATTCCGCGACGGTTGGCTTCTTCCCAAAGTACACGAGTTCGGCCACTATCTTTATCATTTGGTTCTCGAGTAATTGTACCAAGGCGTAAAAATACCATTGTTTTTATAAAAAATGGACCCAAGAATTCAAAAGCACTTTCGGGCATGATTCGGCCCATCCATCCTATGTATGGATCTATTAATTTGCCAAGAAGTACAGAAACATAATTTACAAAATGATTCACTTGAGCTCCGCCACAATCTGGGCATTTGTTTTTTTGTTGCATATGTACCATCATACCAGAAATTAGTGTGCAACCGCAAAGCCAACTACCTTTTTTACCCCAGCATCTTCCACTAACTTGATAATTTCAGTTAAAGTTCCTCCTGTTGTTGTTATATCATCGAGTACAATCACCACCCTTCCGCGCAATTCGTGTGGGTTAAAATCTTTTCGATAGGCAAATGCATTTTTGATATTCGCCAGTCGTCTATTTCTGTTGTTTATGCGAGCTTGGGGGATTGTCGCTTTGGTTTTCACAATAATTCTTTCTTCCATTTCTAAAATATTTTTTGGTGCCGACATGACAAAATGTTGGGCTATTAATTTTGCTTGATTATAGCCACGCAATCTTTTCTTTTTATTATGAATAGGAACTGGGATGACCAAGATTGGTAGCCCTAGGGTAAAAGATCTCATATCGGCAATTTCTTCCATCGAGCGTTCATACAGAGCATTTCCTAAAATCTGTGCAATGTGGCGCTTTTTTCCATATTTGAGTTTCCACATAGCTTCTTTCATCACAGGATCTCGATAATCAAAAAAACTCAAGATTTGTCTAGCACTTTCTCGTTCAGCTGGCCTTATTTTAGATATACATTGGTCACACAAGAGGGTATCTGGTTGTTTGCACCCAATACAATTTTCAGGGAAAAGTATATCCAACAATTTGGATAAGATTTTTTTCAACATTGTATTCTTAGTTTACTATAAATATGCTATAATTTCATTGTATTCTATGTTTAAATTTTTACAAAAAATTTTTGGTGATAAGTTTTCGTTTTTTTCTTCAGAGCCACAAATTGACAGTGTTTTGGGTATTGATATTGGTTCATCTTCTATAAAGATAGTAGAGTTAAAGAAAAAAGGAGGCAAGGCTGTACTTGAAACATACGGGGCACTTGCTTTGGGTCCGTATGCAGAGCTTGATGTTGGGGCTACAACAAATCTTGGGCTCGAGCAATTAAAGCAAGCTCTTTTGGATTTAATGAAAGAATCAAGTGCAACGACCAATTTTGGCGCATTGTCTATTCCTTCTTCTGCAAGTTTGATATTTTTACTTTCTTTACCGAAGAATACAGCAGGCGGGGATCTAAATTCTATTATTTCCACTGAAGCTCGCAAGTATGTTCCTGTGCCGATTTCAGAAGTTAGTATTGATTGGTGGGTAATCCCAGAGCAGTCTCCATATCCAGAAGATACACTACATGATGAACCAAAGACAATAGCTCCAAAAGAAGAAAAGACAGAAGCTCTAGTTGTGGCTATACATAACGATACTTTGTCAAAGTATCGGGAACTTCTAACTACATCTAATATCAATTCAAATTTCTTTGAAATGGAAGTTTTTAGTTCGATTCGTTCGACTTTCAATAATGAGCTTACTCCGGTTGTGTTGATGGATTTTGGAGCATCAAAAACAAAACTTTCCATCATTGAGTATGGTATTGTCCGGGTCTTCCACATTATCAATCGTGGTTCGCACGATATTACAAAAAATATTTCCCAAGCGTTATCAATACCTTTCAAAGAAGCCGAACAGTTAAAGAGAGAGACAGGGCTTGATCGTGCGAAGAACCCACAAGTTGCTGATATCGTAAAATCTTCAATTGATTTCATATTATCTGAGACAAATACTGTTGTGTTGAATTTTGAAAAGAAGTATAATAAAAATATAAGCAAAGTTGTGCTTACTGGAGGTGGAGCACTTTTAAGAGGACTGCATGAATATTCGATGCAAGCTTTTAATTGTGAAGTTATATATGGCGATCCATTTTCCAAAACCGAGGCTCCAGCATTCTTATCTCCTATACTTTCTACCAGCGGTCCAGAATTTGCAGTAGCAGTCGGTATTGCTTTGAGGCAAATTTCATAAATATTTATGGACAATAATTCATTTCAAACATCTTTTATACCCAAGAAGCCTATTGCAGTCGCGGGGGCTCACGAAGTGCCACTTCATCGACCAATCCGTATTTTATTGCCTATCTCTTTGATTATTTTATTTATTACAGCAGGTTTGTATGGGGGACTTTATCTTTATAAAGGAAAATTACTAAAAGAAATAGATTCTTCGAAAGCGTCTTTCAGTGCGGTTGAAAAGAATTTTGAGCCTGCTAAAATTCAAGATTTGGAAGCTTTTAATAAGAAGGTTGGTATTTCTAAAAAATTATTGGCTTCACACGTGGCCTTGTCACCACTATTTTATGCTATCAATGAGATAACTATTCCCACAGTACAATTTACTAAGTTTAGTGCGGAAAATAGCGTGAGTGCTAAAAATATCGATGTAAAAATATCAGGCATTGCACGAGATTATAAATCTATCGCAATTCAATCTCAAGCTTTTAATGACCCAAATATGGCAAAGTACTTTAAGAATGTTATTTTTTCTAAACTTGTACTTTCAGAAAATAAGGATACAAAAGGCTACGTGACTTTCGACCTTTCTTTTTCAGTTGACCCAAATCTTTTATCGTATGAGAAAAAGATTTTACAAAGCAAGGTGGCTCCCGCTAGCAAACAAACCAATACAACCATGCCAAGTGGTTTGACCGATACATTGTTATTAGATGAAAATATTAACGACCAAGTTCAATAATTATTTATGCGAAACATATTTGCAATCATTTTTATAGGGCTATCTATTGCAGGGTTGTTTATATATATTAAACCTTTGTATGATAATGTTAAAACTTTACAACAAGATATAAAAGATCAGAATCTAACTCTATCGCAATCCAAAGAACTTCAAGAAAAAAGTGACAGCCTAATAACTTCGTTTGGAAAAATCAATAAACAAAATATGGATCGTTTAGATAAATTTTTACCAGACACTGTAAATAATATACAATTAATACTTCAGCTACAAAGTATTGCCGAGGAGAATGGTGTTTCAATTAAAAATGTTGACTTTGCCGTTCCAACCGTAGAAGAAAAGGAAGTCAGCGCAGAAGCAGCAGGGGCACAAACAGAGGGGGCTGTCGAACAGCTTCCATATGGAATTTTTGATTTGGAATTCAAAACTCAGGCACGTTACGGAGAATTTGTTTACTTTTTGGAAGCTGTTGAGAAAAATTTACGGTTAATTGATGTGAGAAGTATATCCTTCACTATTCCTCCTCGGACAAGGACCTCAGTCAATTTTGACCCGGATATTTTTGAATATACTGTAAAAATTCAAACTTATTGGCTTAAATAATATAAATATATGAGTAAAACTATTAAAAATTTAGCCATAGCGACAGTTGCCCTTGCAATAGCAGTTTTGGCGTATGTATATTGGCCCGAGAAAAAAGAGGAAGTTATAGGTTCGCTCTCTTCCTCGACTGGTTCCCCCGTGGATGCAAATCAAGATAATGTTACTTTTATTGCGTCATTGTCTGGCTTGAAAACTTTAACGGTTGATCCAGAGATATTTAATATGCCAACCTTCCAATCTTTGAAGGATAATACGGTCGAGATACTATTGAATACTGGTGATGTCGGGCGTGTGAATCCCTTTGCTCCGGTTGCTGGCTCTATCCCTTTAGGGGATCAAACTCAAAATAATGCTGGTCTTATCCCATTATTCCAAGATATGAATTAATATGACATTTCTAGATGAATTAGTAAAAAAAGGAATTCTCAAAGAAGATCAACTTCCTGAAATTGTTCGTCTTGCTGATGAAAAGTACAAAGGCAACATTGATCAAGCACTAATCGACTTTAAAGTTGATGAAAATAAAGTTCTTGAACTTAAGGGTGCTTATTTTAATATTCCAACGCGTACACTCGATTCGAGGAATGTACCCTCAAATGTTTTAAAGTATATACCACTTGAGTCTGCGCAAACTTACAACTTTTCTCCAATAGGGGTTACAGATGGTGTTTTAGAAATTGGTATAACAGATCCGGAGAATATTCAAGCAATGGACGTTTTGCAATTCTTGACGGTTAAGAACGGGATGCCATTCAAGGTTTTTTTGATTTCTTTTTCTACATTACAACAATTACTCGAATCATATAGAGGTACAGGTGGGGAAGTTGATAAGGCTCTGACTGAATTTGATGATGATATATCTAAGGCAATAGCAGATACTTCCAAGGAAGATATAGTTGCGATTGAAAAAAAGAAAGATGAATCAAAAGAAGATTTGGAAAAAATTGTCGAGGATGCACCAATTATTAAAATTGTTGGTGTAATCTTGCGTAATGCGACAGAAGGTAATGCTTCGGACATTCATATTGAAAATGTAGGAGATAAAGTCAAGGTTCGTTTCCGTGTTGATGGAGTGTTGCACACAACTTTGATATTACCCTTGAATGTTTATTCAGGAGTCATTGCGCGTATTAAAATACTTGCCAAACTTCGCCTCGATGAAAAGCGTAAGCCACAAGACGGAGGATTCTCTACAAAAATTGATGACCGCAAAATTGATTTTCGTGTCTCTACTATGCCATCATATTTTGGTGAAAAGATAGTTATGCGAATACTTGATTCACAGCGAGGAATCAAACCACTTAACCAGCTAGATTTATCAGAAGAGAATCTAGCCCTGATTCGAGAAGCCTTAACAAGATCATACGGTTTGATTTTAGTCACTGGACCAACAGGTTCTGGTAAAACTACGACTCTTTATTCAATGCTTAATTCTCTGGATCGTGAGGAAAAGAATATTGTGTCACTTGAAGATCCAGTAGAATATCAAATTACTGGAATCAACCAATCGCAAGTTATGCCTGAAATTGGTTATACTTTTGCATCAGGGCTTCGTTCAATATTGCGTCAGGACCCAGATATAATAATGGTGGGAGAAATTCGTGATAAAGAAACAGCTCAGCTTGCTATTCAAGCGGCTCTTACTGGGCATCTAGTTTTCTCGACTCTGCACACTAATAGTGCGGTTGGAGCAATCCCTCGCCTTATTGATATGGGAATAGATCCTTATCTTATTGCGCCTACACTTATCCTTGCTGTTGCGCAGAGATTGGTGCGTCGCGTAACACCCCAATCTCGAAAAGCTGTTTCCAAAGAGACGGGAACTCGGGTGATACTCGAGAAACAGTTTGTGGATTTGCCAGAGGAGTTTAAGTCTAAAATTGACTTCAGTAAAGATTTTATTGAAGCTATTCCTTCCAATGAAAGTCCTTCAGGAACTCGTGGCCGTGTCCCAGTTTTTGAAATATTTAAGATTGATAAAGAAATGCAAAGTGTTATTTTGAAAAATCCAACGGAGCAAGATGTTTATAAACTTGCAAGATCTCGTGGAATGATAACAATGAAAGAAGATGCAATGTTGAAAAGTCTCGATGGAATGGTTCCTTTTCAAGATATATTCAATTTGTAGGATAGCGAAAGTAATCGAACTGTACTATAATATATACACATGGAAACTAAGAAGAAAATTTTTATAATTGATGATGACATATTTCTCCTCGATATGTATGCTTTGAAATTTTCTCAGTCTGGTTTTGAAGTTTTTACATCACTTGGTTCTGAAAAAGCTCTCGAATTATTAAGAGGAGGTTTGAACCCTGACATAATACTTATGGATATAATGATGCCAGTGATGGACGGTTTTGAATTGCTTGAAAAAATGAAAGAAGAGAACCTTGCTCAAACAAGTGTTAGAATTATTCTATCTAATAGAGGGCAACAGTCTGATATTGCAAAAGGGGAAGCTCTCGGAGCTTCTGGGTATATCGTTAAGGCAAGCAGTATTCCATCAGAGATTATTGTGAAAGTTAATGAAATTATGAATAAAGCTAAAAAATAATTATTATGGATTACAGACACATACTTGAGACTTTAATTCAAACTCTTATAAATGAAGGCGGATCCGATATACACATAACCACGGGGCGATTCCCAGCTATTCGTGTGTCTGGGCAATTAATTTTTTTGAATAATAGCCAAGAATTTTCCGAAGAAACTGTTCTTGGAGTTTTGACAGTGATGGTAGGTCCTGAAAAAGTTAAAAAGTTTATGCAAGACAAAGAGTTAGACTTCGCTCATAGTATGCTCGACAGCAGACTTCGAGGGAATGTTTTCTTTCAGCGTGGATCTATTTCGATGGTAATGCGTTTGATTCCTAAAGCTCAAACTTTCAAAGAATTGAACTTGCCAGATGTCTTGCGAGAATTTGCGCTCAAGAAGCAGGGACTTTTTTTGGTTGTAGGCCCTGTAGGACAAGGTAAATCAACAACAATGTCTTCGATGATTAATTTAATCAACAACGAAACAACTGCACATATAATTACAATTGAAGATCCGATTGAATATGTATATACTCCAGTCAAATCAATCATCAATCAGCGCGAAGTTGGGATCGATACAAAAGGTTTCGATTCTGCTCTAAAGTCGGCATTTCGTGAAGATGTGAATGTGATAATGGTGGGGGAAATGCGCTCTCCAGAAACGATTGCTATTGCTGTCACGGCGGCAGAAACTGGGCACTTGGTGATATCAACACTTCATACAAATAACGCATCACAAACAATAGATCGTATTATTGACGCATTCCCCGAGCATCAACAAGGTCAGATTCGTATTCAGTTGGCAAGTTCATTAATTGGAATTTTTTCCCAAAGACTTGTACCAAGGATTACTGGGGGGCGAGTGCCTGCATATGAAATGCTTATCAATAACAATGCTGTTGCTAATTTAATTCGCGAAAAGCGTACCCACGAGATAGATGTAGTTGTGGAGACCGGCCTTCAGCAAGGTATGGTGGATATGAATAGGTCTCTACTAGAATTAGTAGAGAAGGGTGAAATTACTATGGAGACTGCGATGCAGTACTCGCTTAATCCTAAGAGCATGGAACAATTAATGTAGTATGCTATTTAATTTCAAAGCGATCACAAATACGGGAGAGAAGAAAGATGGTAGTGTAGATGCGGGCACGCGCGATTTGGCGATTTCTGCAGTACAACGTAGAGGCTTGATAGTTGTTTCTATTGTTGAAGCAGAAAAGGACAAATCATTTTTTGATATGACATTGTTTGAGCATGTTCCGACCAAAGATGTCGTTATTCTGTCACGTCAGATTGCCACACTTTTTGAATCTCAGGTATCCGCGCTCAAAGCCTTCACGCTGTTATCAAACAATGTGGAGAATAAACTCCTTGCCAGAACGCTGGTGAAGATTACAGACGATCTCCAAGCGGGGACTTCCATTTCCGTGGCTTTATCGAAATACCCTGATATTTTTTCAGATTTTTATGTAAACATGGTCCATGCTGGTGAAGAATCAGGTAAATTGAGTCAAATTTTTTCCTATTTGGCTGACTATCTTGATCGTCAGTATCAATTGAATTCAAAAGCAAAAAATGCTCTGATTTACCCTTCATTTGTTATTGGAATATTTTTTATTGTTATGGCGGTGATGTTTGTTTTTATCGTTCCGAAACTTGGTCAAATTATCAAAGAATCAGGTCAGGATATACCATTTCATACCAAAATGGTGCTCGGCCTTAGTGACCTCTTTGTAAATTATGGAATTTTCATTTTGGCATTTTTGGTGGGTATTGCTTTTTATATATTCCATTTAACCCGTACAGATAGTGGCAAAAGTTATCTCGATAAAGTAAAAATTTCTATTCCTGTATTTAAAACTATTTTTATTAAATTATATTTGTCTCGTGTTGCTGACAACCTCGATACGATGCTTTCATCAGGAATTCCGATAATTCGTGCAATCGACATTACTGCGAGTGTTGTGGGGAATCGTGTGTACTCAAGGATTTTAAAACAAGCGGCTGAGGAAGTGAAGGCAGGTAAACCACTTTCAGATGCACTTGCTGTTCATCCAGAAATTCCAGCAATAATGTCGCAGATGATTAAAGTCGGGGAAGAGACAGGCTCTGTTGGAAATATCCTAAGTACTTTGGGCCGATTCTACAATCGTGAAGCCAAGGAAGCTGTTGATACATTGGTGACACTTATTGAACCAGTGATGATTGTGGCGCTTGGACTTGGAGTTGGGATACTCCTTTCTTCTGTCCTTATGCCGATTTACAATATTGCCGGTGGAATTCAATAACATTTCGTATTAAAAGATATCCACAACCATTTCTATAGGCATATTGTCTTTTTGAAATACTTCTATGGTATAATAGCAACATTAGAATAAGGTCGTGTCTTTTTCTAAGAGACAAAATTTATTAATTATTATTTTTATTATGATAAAAAATTACAAAAAAGGTTTTACATTGATCGAATTGCTTGTGGTTATCGCGATCATCGGTATATTAGCAGCAGTCGTATTGGCATCACTTGGTAATGCTCGAACAAGAGCAGCTGACGCTAAGATCCAAGCTCAACTTTCAAATATGAGAGCTCAAGCTATGCTTTATACAGGTACAGGTACAGCAGTTACACTTGGAACTTGTGCTACAACATCAGGTACTTTGTTTGAAACTGCAAACAATGGTCTTGGAAACTTGTTGAATGGTATTACTGGTTCTACTGCTTGTTATGCAGCAGCAGGTCAGCCATCTAATGGTGTTGCTTGGGCAACATCAGCAGCTCTCTCAAGTGGTGTATTTTGTGTTGACTCTACTGGGGTTGCGAGAAGTACAACTTCTGCAGGTTCAGCATATGTAGGTGTAAGTGGTGCAAGTCCTGCAGCTATTACAACTACATCTTGTAACTAATACAAAGATTGTTTTATTTCAAAAAACCACCTTTTATGGGTGGTTTTTTGTTTTCTAGGGAGGAAAAAGTTTTGCACATACTTTTTTTCTATTAGTGGATTGGGATATTTTCTATGCTATAATAGTTTCATGGTTGGTCGTTTTTTCTAGGGTCTATTTAATTATTTTAAAAAATTATAATGAAAAATTTAAAAAAAGATTTAAGTGTTCGCAGTCAGGAAGGTTTTACATTAATAGAGTTACTTGTAGTAATAGCAATTATCGGTATATTGGCCGCAATTGTTATTATTAGTCTTGGTTCTGCCCGTGATAAGGGGGATGACGCTAAGGTGAAAAATACTCTGAAAAGTGTTTTCTATCAAGCTGAACTTTTCCGTACAGCAACTGGTAGCTATGCAAGTTTGTGTAGTAATTCTGTAATTAATGGTGTATCTGCTATTTCACCAATGCTCCTTGAGGCAAAAAAAGCTACAATACCGACCGCAACTACAGTGAATAATGGTAGTGGTATTGCTGGAGCGTGGAATGAAGCCACTTGTCACTCTAATGGTTCGACAGTATGGGCCGTAGAAGCTCCGTTGTCTGACAGTACTTCTACTTCACCTGTAATGTGGTGTATCGATAATACTGGTGTCTTCCGAAAGACTACAGTTCCTCTACCATCTGGTGACTATACATGTTAATACCTTTTGACAAAAATCGTATGGCGTACGGTGTTTGTCTTGTTGGTTTTATTTAATAAATTTTTTAAAAAGTAAATTATGAAAAATTCTAAAGTTTCATCAAAAAATAGTGGTTTTACATTAGTTGAGCTACTCATTGTTATTGCGATTATTGGGATCTTGGCAGCTGTTGTTCTACAGTCCTTAGATTCTGCTCGTCAGAAAGGAGTAGATGCAAATATCCAAAGTAATTTAGCCGGAATTAGATCTACCGCTGGGGTATATTACAATGATAATAGTAATTTCGGCTTGGTATCTGCAAGTACAACTTGTACTACAGGAACTCCTGGGGATTTATTCCTAGAGCAAACAATCAAAGATGCCCTCGTTTCTGCTGAAACATACTCAGGAGTTGCAGGGACTTGTTTGTTGGCTGATTCAACTGGTTCGTCTGTATATGCGGACTCTTGGGCTGTCTCTGTTCCACTTAAGACTGATCCACTAACAAGTTGGTGTGTAGATAGTCAGAATAATGCAAAAGTTGGGGTAGCAACGATCGACTTGAGTAACGTCGCAAGTTGTCAGTAAAAACTCTTTGTTTTTGGTTTGCATAATGTTATTATTATACTTATGGATACTCTAATATCGATCTTTATATTTCTGCTGGGTACTATTGTCGGCAGTTTCTTGAATGTAGTAATCTTTCGCTTCAACACTAATAAAAAAATAACCAAAGGTAGGTCAGTTTGTTTCTCTTGTAGTAAAACTCTGTATTGGTACGAGTTAATACCCGTCTTAAGTTTTATGTTTCAAAAAGGCCGATGTCGCGGATGCGCTAGTCGGATCTCGCATCAATATCCACTAGTGGAAGTAGTTACTGGGTTTGTTTTCTTGCTTCTAGCCTTGAAATTTATGCCACTTCTTGCTATTTCTAATAGCATATTTGTTTTCGCCTTGTCCTACTTTGTTTTAGTTTTTTGTATCTTGATAGTTATTGGCGTTTATGATATTAAGCACAAAATTATTCCGGATACTTTAGTTTACTTTTTTATTGCTCTCAGTTTTCTGATTAATTTTTTAGATATATCTGTATTTGGTATCACTTTTGTCTGGCCGACAATTTCACAATTAATAGCCGGACCACTGCTTGCATTGCCATTTGCTCTCATATGGTTTTTATCTCGGGGCAGAATGATGGGATTTGGAGATGCTAAATTAATTCTTGGTATTGGTTGGCTACTTGGTCTTTCGGCGGGGCTAGTGTCATTGATTCTTTCTTTTTGGGTGGGCGCAGGGTTTAGCCTCCTGATTCTTATGTTTAGTAAACTAAAAGTAAATTTAAAAACTGAAATTCCACTTGCCCCGTTTTTAATTTTAGGTACCTTCTTTGTATTTATATATGACTGGACTTTAGTTTTTTTAGCTAATTTATTTACAATGTAAATTTTATGCAGACAGATCTGTACTTAAATAAAAATAAAAGATTTTCCGGCGGATTTACATTTATCGAGCTTAGTTTGGTTATTGCAGGCTTTGTGTCGTTGATCACGATTGTGATAGTCTCACTTGGCTCAGCTCAAGATAAATCTGCAGATTTAAAAATTCAAAATAGTTTAATGCGTGCCCAGTATCAAGCATCTCTATATTACGACGCCCATAAAAATTATGGGGAAATCAAAGGCGACACTTGTAAGTCATCAGACTTATTTCTACACCCGCCAATACTAGAAGCTTTGAATGAGGCAGCAACTTATAGTGGGCATTCTGTATTGTGTGTATCTGGGGATAGTAGTGGTCAGGGTGTGATTTCTGACTCATGGGCCGTTTCTGTGCAGTTGAAGAGTGATTCATCAAAGTATTGGTGTGTGGATAGTAGTGGTGCTTCACACATAGGAAGTGAAAGTAGGTCCGGGGATGTAGCTTATTGTTCGAGTTGATTATTTTAGTATCTATGACAGGAATATATAATAATAAAAAAAAATACCGTAAATCTTTTTTATCCAAGGGTTTTACTCTTGTTGAATTGCTTGTGGTGATTTCGATTTTTGTCGTAACAACAAGTATGGTAATTTTTAATTATAATGATTCAAAGACAAACGTTACTTTGAATAATTTAGCAGAAGATATTGCGTTATCTGTGCGTAAGGCTCAGGTGTATGCCACAGGAGTTAAGGCGGTTCGAGGACTTTCATCAACAACTTATCCTGGATACGGTGTACACTTTAGTGTTCATCCTATGCAGTTACCTTTTGAAGGGAATAGTAAATCTTTTATTTTTTTTGCAGACTATGATTCCTCTGGTAAGGGTGTGTATAATCAAGTATCTGCGTCTTGTGATGGTTCTTCAATCAATGAATGTATTGAAGTGTTAACCATAAACGGCTCAGATCAGATTACTGGGATATGTGGCGATGTGGCTGTCTGTGAAGATACTACCACAAGTCCGTATCCAAGCGTGGACATAACCTTTGCTCGCCCAAACCCAGAAGCCCATTTTTGTTTCAAGCCTGAGCCTTCAGCTGTTTGTTCGACTAATATTTCGAAAATTATTCTGAAGATAAAATCTGTTTCTGGTCAGGAAAAAATTGTCAGCATCTGGAATACCGGCCAGATTAGCGTAAGAGACCCACAATAAATATATGAATTTCAAAACACAAATTAATAAAAAATGTGTACACATCAAAGGCAACAAGGGGTTTACACTAGTTGAAATTTTAGTTGCGTTAGCGATTTTTATGCTTGTGATGGTTGTGGGGATAAGTAGTTTATTTACTTCAAATAAATCTACGAAAAATACCAAGGCCCTTCGGTTTGCAATGGATAATGTTAATTATGCCATGGATCATATGTCGAGAAGTTTACGCCTAGGGGATCAATTCTATTGTTCCACTACAAATACATCATTCCCAATTAATGGCGGTTTCGACTGTGTTAATGGGACTGATCTGTTCTTTAGGCCCGCGGAACACTCAATACAGGATGCAATGTTTCGGCTTGAGGACGGGAAAGTAATGAAGCGCATGTATGACGGTAGCTTCAATACAGATTTTGTGGCTTTGACTGCCCCAGAAGTGAATGTCACCGAACTAAGATTTACTGTGATTGGGTCAGAGATATTTGATGCTATTCAGCCAAGCGTACTTATTTTATTGAAAGGCGATGTAACAATAGGAGGGGAAACACATGAATTTGCATTACAAACTCTAGCCTCCCAGCGTAATGCTGAATCTCAATAATATTATATGAAAAATAATTTTTTAAAAAATAAAAAATCTGGCTTTACTCTTATAGAAACACTCGTTGCTGTGTTAATATTTTCTCTCGCACTAACTGCACTTTTAAGATTATCGTATTCCAATAAATTTTCTGCCCAATATGCAGGGAATGAAATTACAGCGATGTATTTGGCTCAAGAAGTTATTGATTATATACGAAACGACAGAGACACAACAGCCTTTCAGGGTAATACTTGGGCTAATTTTCTTGATCATTATGGAGATCGTAGTATGGGGGATGAATGCTTCGATATTTCACATGGTTGTACTATTGATGTTTCAATCCCGTCTGTGGTGGATAGTACAACAGAATGCGCAACTAATTCCATCTGCCCAATTTTACTGATTGACTCAGATAGCACAAAACCTTACTATACATATACTTCAACTGGTACAACAGATAATTCTCTTTTTCGTCGTACGGTAAAACTACGATTAGATTCAGGCACTAATGGGGATGATGAACTGATTATAGAGGTTAGGGTCGAATGGAGAAATGGTACTGTTGTAAAGTCTCAACTCCTTCAAGCAAGTTTATTAAAGTGGAAATAATTTTTTATGAAGAATACTTTTGTGGATACAAATAAAAAAGTTTTTAGTCACAATTTATCTAAGGGTTATGCAGTACTTTTTACATTAATAATAGTGAGCATTATCTTGTCGCTTGTAGTTGGGCTGTCCAATAGTATCAACAAACAATCTATTCTTGCATCTACTGCACACGATTCTCAGGTAGCTTTCTATCAGGCTGATACTGCAGGGGAATGTGCTTTGTATGCTTTGGAAACGAAAGATATCGTAACCAGCTTCACCACTCCATGGTCTTGCGGAAGAGACCAAGATGGCAACCCATTGGAGCTTAATATTTCTCAGAATGGTTCTGAATTCACTCTTGAGCCTGATTACTCTTCGGTATCTGGGCCTTGTTTCAAAGTAAATATAACCGCAGGGGATCCAAGCATCATTAAGTCTCATGGTTATAATATATGCGATGATAGTAATCCTCGTCATCTTGAAAGAGGAATTGATATCACTTATACATTAGTAACTCCTTAAATTTTATGGCATCTGAAGAAATTAAAAAGCGGGTAGATAAGCTCCGTGTGCAAATTAGTGAGTTACGTGATAAATATCATAATCAAAATACGCCAAGTGTAACTGATGATGTGTATGAAAGCTTGACTCGCGAATTAAGAAAATTAGAAAATTCTTACCCAGAATTAAAGCTTACAGAGGACCCTTTGGATCGTGTAGCAGGGAGTGTTTCACTCGGGTTTACAAAAGTTAGGCATACCTCACGGATGCTTTCGCTCAACGATGCTTTTTCTTTTGAAGAAGTAAGTGATTGGCAAAAAAGAATAGAAAAACTATTAAACGAAACAATAAACGAATATTTTTGTGAATTGAAGCTCGATGGTTTGGCCGTTTCGCTTATTTATACAAATGGGATTTTTACCCAAGGGGCGACACGCGGAGACGGTTTTGTGGGAGAAGACATTACCGAGAATTTAAAAATGATAAAGACAATTCCACTAAAGCTTTCTGGGGTTTTTCATAAAAAAGTTGAAGTTCGTGGGGAAGTGGTAATGCGTAAAGATGTTTTAAAAAAAATAAATGAAGAAAATATTAAATTGGGGCGCCCAACCTTTGCTAATACACGCAATGTAGCAGCTGGTAGTTTGCGCCAGCTTGATCCACAACTTGTAAAAGACAGGAATCTGGATTTCTTTGCTTGGGACATCGTAGATGAAGATATTAAAACACATTCAGAAAAACACAAAATGCTTCGGGATTTTGGTTTTACTGTTGATGTTCATGAAAAAGTTGCAAAAAATTTAGACGAAGTTTTCACTCATATAAATGATATCGGAGAGATTCGAGAAAAGTTGCCATATGGGACTGATGGGGTTGTTGTGTGTGTAAATAGTACAACAACTCAACAAACTCTTGGGGTTGTTGGTAAAGCGCCACGATACTCGGTAGCCTTTAAATATCCAGCTGAGCGTGCTACAACTAGAGTTTTAGATATTACGGTCAATGTAGGGCGGACAGGCGTATTAACACCTCTTGCGCACTTTTCTCCAGTACTTGTGGCAGGGTCAACTGTTTCAAAAGCCACCTTGCACAATATGGACCAAATAGAGCGTTTGGATATTCGGATTGGGGATACTGTGGTGATTCAAAAGGCTGGCGATGTAATTCCAGAAGTTGTAGAAGTGTTATTGAAAATGCGAGCAGGGGATGAAAAGATATTTAAAATGCCTAATAGTTGTCCTGTTTGCCAATCGAATGTGGTACAGAAAGACATTTTTTATTATTGTAAAAACAAAAAGTGTCCAGCCCGAAACCAAAGAGAGTTGATACATTTCGTGAATGCTTTTGAAATTTATGAAATCGGTCCGAAAATTCTAGATCGACTAAAAGAAGAAGGATTGATTACAGATGCGTCCGATTTGTTCGTGCTTGAGAAAGGCGACTTGGCCAATTTGGAGCGTTTTGGGGAAAAATCTGCGGAGAATATAATCAATTCTATAAATGCTCATAAAAAAATTTCTTTGTGGCGTTTTATATATGCATTAGGGATTTTACATGTTGGGGAACAGACAGCACGGGATATTGCAGAATCTTTTGGGACACTTCAGAAAATTATTTCTTCAAAAGAAGAAGAAATTTCAAAGATTGAGAATATTGGACCTGTTGTGTCTAAAAGTTTGTATGAATTTTTTCAATCGAAAACTAATATAAACTTTATAAATAAGTTAATAAAAAATGGGGTAATCATAGAAAAAGAAACTAAGAAATCAAATGGAAAATTTTACGGTAAAATTTTTGTACTTACAGGTACATTACCAACACTTTCCCGTGAAGACGCAAAGAAAAAAATTATAGAGAATGGTGGTAAGGTCTCAAGTTCTGTGTCGAAAAATACTGATTTTGTATTAGCTGGGGAGAGTGCTGGTACAAAATTAACAGAAGCAAAAAAATTTGGGGTCAAAATAATCTCTGAAAGTGAATTTCTAAAAATGTTCTAAATATGCTATTCTAACATTATGCAATTGGAAGACATAAAAAAGTTGGCAGTAATAGCGCGTATAGACATGAGTACAGAGGAAATGCAAGAAATTCTTGATACTTTCCCTTCTATTTTGGCATATATTGATCAAATTAATGAGCTCCCATTAGAAAAAATAGAATCATTTTACGACCACACAAATATCTTTCGGGATGATATTGTCACAAATGAGAATGGGGTGTATAGAGATGTAATCATAGCTCAAATGCCAGATAAGAAAGATGGTTATTTAAAAGTTAAGCAAATACTATAATGATTGATTTAAATAGTTTAACAATAGAGAAAGTTCATAACCATTTTAAAAATGGAGATTTTACAGTACTTGAACTCGCAAATGAATATTTAAAAGTCATTAATGAAAAGAATAAATCTTTAAATGCTTATTTGGAAATTTATGATGATATAGAAAAACAAGCAAGTATAGCTCAAGAGAAATTTATAAATAAAACCGCAACCTTAATGACAGGTATTCCTGTTTCAATTAAGGATAATATTCTTATTGAAGATAAACATGTAAGTTCTGCTTCAAAAATCTTAGATAATTATACTGCAGTGTATGATGCTACTGTTATTAAAAAGTTAAAAGTGGAAGGAGCTGTTTTTATTGGTCGTACTAATATGGATGAATTTGCTATGGGAAGTTCAACCCAAACGAGTGCGTATGGTGTTACACGCAATCCTCTGGATGAAAGTCTTGTTCCAGGAGGATCATCTGGTGGACCAGCAGCATCTGTAGCAATGAATGGTGCACTAGTTGCACTAGGTAGTGAGACCTGTGGCTCCATTCGTCAACCAGCTGCTTTCTGCGGACTTGTTGGACTTAAGCCTACATATGGCTCGGTGTCACGTTATGGATTAATGTCACTTGCTAGCTCTCTTGATCAAATAAGCCCAATAGGTAAAAATGTTTCTGATGTAGAAATACTTTATAAGTCTATTGCAGGTTGTGATAATATGGACGCAACTTCAATTCCAGATGAAAAAAGATTGAAAAAGAGGCCATATGGCAAACGTATTGGTGTATCGAAATCATGCTTTGACCCATCTATAGATAAAGAAGTAGCAAAATCTTTCAAGGATTCTTTAGAAATTTTTAAAAAAGCTGGGTATGAAATTATAGATTTACCAATGGAATTAGAAAAATACTCACTCGCAGTTTATTATATTCTTATGCCAGCTGAGAGTTCCGCTAATTTGGCGCGTTTTGATGGGATTCGTTATGGGGTACGCAAAGACGGTAATACACTTTTTGATACATATAGTCATTCTCGTGGACAAGGCTTTGGAAGGGAAGTTAGACGTCGAGCATTACTTGGTGCTTATGTTCTATCTACTATGAGTAATGGCGCATACCAAAAAGCTTTGAAGGTTCGTGAATTAATAACAAAAGAAATATTTGATGCATTTGAACAGGTTGATTTTATTGCAAGCCCTACAGCTCCTATGCAACCATTTAAACTAGGAGAAAAGTTATCTGATCCAGTTGCAATGTATCTTTCTGACGTTTTTTCTGCACCAGCAAATTTATCTGGATGTCCATCTATTGCATTACCTACAGTGAAATATTCAAGCGGAATTCCTGGGTCTATACAGATTACTGCTCCACATTGGTGTGAAGAATATCTTTTTACTATTGGGAAAGATTTCGAAAAATAGTATAATAAAAACATGGCAGCTCCCAAAAATGCAAGTGAAGCAAAACCAGCCAATGACACAGGACTGTTGGTTATTATAGTGCTCATTATTATTTTTGTAATCCTTTTTGGGTTTGCTGGACTTAACTCTTTTTCAGATTCTTCTGCCTCAAAAATGGGGTACTCGTTGTCAGTGATTGAAAGATTCATTACTTTTTTGTTTAGTAGAGAACTCTGGTCAACGCTTGGTATTATATCGGTGCTCTCATCAATCTTTTTAATTTCCGTCATTGTCTTTTGTCTTATTCGAATGCGTGAAATTCAAAATCATGAGAAGGAAGAAATTGCTCACGAGGTCGCTCTGGCTCTGGCGCGTGATGCAGAAGAGGAGCAAAAGGAAAATCCACGATGGCGTTATGTGCTTGGCTTGATTGAAAGCCCTTCTGAGTCCGATTGGCGGATGGCAATACTTGAAGCAGATTCTATGTTGGATGATTTAATGACAGAAAGGGGTTATAGTGGCGAAAGTCTTGGAGAGAAGTTAACTGCTGCCCGTGCAGATGCATTTTTGTCTCTGGATAATGCTTGGGAAGCTCATACTATTCGTAATAAAATTGCTCATAGCGGATCAGACTTCCCATTTTCACAAATGGAGTCAAGACGGACAATGCGACTTTACGAGACTGTTTTTGAGGAGTTTAATTATATTTAATTGATTTAAATTGCAAAAATCTTGTTTTTGTTGTACCATAGATATGCTCCTGTAAAGAGCTTGTTTTTTTGGTTAATTTACACATCGCGGGGTAGAGAAGAGGTATCTCACAAGGCTCATAACCTTGGGACCCCGGTTCGATTCCGGGCCCCGCAACACTCCTGCCTTAGGCAGGTAAATCGACTTGTGGCAGGTTCATTTACTATCACGCTTCGATAATGTCGGCGTAGCTCAGGTAGTTAGAGCATCTCACTCATAAAGAGAAGGTCGCAAGTGCAAATCTTGCCGTCGACACAATGCGAAATTTTCGCAGATATATATTGCGGCTGTAGCTCAACGGTAGAGCACTCGCCTGTCACGCGAGAGGTCGTGGGGTCAGCACCCATCAGCCGCGCAATAAACAAAAGGCCCTGTAAGGGGCTTTTGTTTAGTCTCAGGGAATTAAGCATAAAATGCTATACTATAATAATGTCAGAATACCCGAATACATTCAGAGTACTTGCCTATAAATTTAGATGGGTAATAATTGTTTTATTAATATTGTCTACTGTCTTTATTTTAGCAATTGTAGATTCCAAAAAATTTGCTAAGAAATATGAAGGACAATTCTATCCTGGTGTGTTAGTTGGGGGCGAATCTGTAGGCGGAAAGACTTACAATGAAGTATTAGATTCTTTTACGGAAAAAGTAAAATACTTAGAAGAAAATGGATTGAGTGTAAGTTTCACCAATTCAAATAGAGTTCAAAAAGTAAAAATTCCAATGTCTGCAGGGGGGAATACCCCTGATAATTCTGTAGAATATTTCTCACTTAATAATTGGCAGACTAGCTTGGAAGAAGCTTATCAATGGGGCCGTAGCAACAATCATGTTGTTAATTTTAAAGAGAGGGTGATGTTAAAATTTAGGCCAAAAGAATTTACCTTTACAAATAGAGTGTATAAAGAATCGATACATTCTTTTCTGGACGCAGATGTTTATGGATTTTTTAAAAAAAGTGTTCCAGCCACATTTTCTTTCATTCATGATAAAGTGACTATCCTCGGAGAAAAAGAAGGGGAAACAATCGATAGAGACCAAGTGTTAGATATCTTAGAGAATAAAATACTTTTACTTGATACAACTCATACTGATTTTGCTATCAATCAAGACATCCCTAAAGTTACCGTTGCCCAACTGGAACCTTTTATTGGTTTTGCGGAAAGTTTCGCGAAAGACAAAAATCTTGTTTTTAAATATAAGGAATATGAGTGGAAAGTAACAGGGAAAAAACTTATAACATGGTTAACTATAGATGATAAAAACTCTTTAAGTATAGATAACGTAAAATTAGAAAATTATTTAGATAACACAATTGTAGGATTTGTAGATAATCCTCCTAAAAATAGTCGCTTCCAAATGAAAGATGGTGGTCTTGTTGAGATAGCCGCAGGTGAACCTGGAAATATAATTGACACTGAGGATCTCTTAAAGAAAATTAATAAAGCTGTTTTTGATTCCACAGAAGAACCTGAAAAAAATACAATATATATAGATATTCAAACTATACAGGTTGAACCTAAGGTAACAAAAAAAACAATAGAAACATATGGAATATTGGATTTAGTTGGAGAGATTCGTACTGGGTTTAAAGGAAGCACAAAAGATCGTGAACATAATATAAAAGTAGGGGTGGCCACTATTAATGGGATGCTGATACCACCAGGGGCGGAATTTTCTACTGTTGCTTCTATTGGCCCTGTAACTGAAAAGGAGGGTTATTTAAAAGAAATGGTAATTAAAGAAGATAAAACTACAAAAGAATACGGAGGAGGATTGTGCCAAGTTGCTACTACATTATTTCGACTAGCTCTTAACGCTGGACTGCCTATTACAGAAAGACAAAATCACCGTTTTGTAATTCATTATTATGATCCTCCTGGGCTTGACGCTACTATATATGGTCCTCACC
>JACCDG011865052.1_pt1 | contig 144473 bp, 258 predicted proteins | sample 7442471 | NCBI WGS metagenome assembly JACCDG01 (sample SAMN15323444, study PRJNA562643) | freshwater metagenome | isolation source: river surface water | place: USA:Blue River Watershed | collected 2017-08-17 | reverse complement strand
GCTAGTCCTCCTCGAGAAGCCGTGCCCAGGCCGTCACCGCGACGGGATGCTTCGCCTCCTCATGGTCGTCCTCCAGGTGATGAAGAAGGGACAGGAAGAGCTTCTGAAGGCTCTCCGTCCTGTTCTTCATCCCTCCCGAGCGATACTCGTGGAGCATATCGAGAAGCGTCTTCCGTTCGCTGCGTCCCAAATCCTTGAACCATCCCGTGGTGCACATGGGACTATCCTACATCATCCTACAGTGTAGTCAAGCTAGAAACCTTCCTGATCCAGTTGGGAAAGAAGGTCGAAGACCTCGGCGTCCTGTTGGCGTCCCAGCTCCTCCTCGGCAACGAAGAGCACACGCTCCTTGGCAGTGAGAGCATATTCCTCCTCACGCTCGATGCCGACGAACTTCGCTCCCTCTTGGAGAGCTGCGACGAGAGTCGAGCCTGAGCCGGCGAACGGGTCGAGCACCGTTCCGCCCTTGGGGGTCACCAGGCGGACGAGGTAGCGCATGAGCTTGAGGCTCTTGACGGTTGGATGGTTGTTCTTGACCAGGCTCCCCGAAGTCTCCTCCCACTCGGGCTCGAGACATTCGCAGTGGGGCTGGCCGAACTTCACCCGCTGGCAGAGGACGCACCTCCGGTTGCTCTGCGTGCTGATCTTCGAGTCCTTGAGAGCATGCATCGCCTTGGCGTCGCCCTTGAGCCCAGCGTCCCGCTCGGAGCGACTTGCCTTGGCTGCATAGAAGAACGGGGGGTCGTACTCGAAGGTCTTGAAGAACCTAGAGGCCCCTCCCGCATCTCCGAACCCTCCGGACGCTCGTCGGAAACGCCAACCCTCTTGGCTGGGATCAAGTGGTTCGCCCTCTCCACCTATTCGAATAGAAGATTGTGTGTCTCCACTCTGCTCATTGAGCATTCTCACGGGGCATTCAGGAGAGCACCCCCAGGACTCCACCGTCTCTGTCCCATCCTCGTTCGCATACCCATGAACGGGTTGAACAGTGCCAACAGTTTGATGCCCTCCCGCTTCTGAGTGTACGCCTGAACGTCGAATTGCGATACCCTTCCCATGTATGCTCACCGCAGCTACATTCTTCGTCCCAATTCGTTGACAATCGGGAGCATGACTGAGAAGTAGGTGCGATGGCCAGCGTCCACCGGGATGGGGATCGGGGGGCTCAACCATCTCCGTGTTCTGCTCGTTCTCTCGTAGACCTACACTCGTTGTGGCCTCGGTTCGTCGATACGCTCGGATCTTCCCACCAGGCTTCTCGGCCACTCCAGCAACCCGGGAGCCATCAATATTGATGGCTCCCGTCCGAGTCTTCCGAACCTGTGTCGCGACGTTGACCTCGCGAATTGGCTTCCGACAGATCCACCAAACCTCGACCGCAGGTTTGAGAGCTGTGCCCCATCCCGCCCAGAGCTTGGCTTCATCCGTTGTGGGGGATGTAATCTCTGTGGACTTGTCTCCAATCACATCTGTCCAGTGATACCCCATGGGGGTATTCGGAGCATAGTTGCGCTGGTCCCGTTCGTTGAGCTTCCTGTGTCCGATAACCTCACGAACAGCTCCGGCCATCTTGTCCAGGGCCTTCGAGATGTCGAGACTTTTGGGGAACCCACTCCCAAATATGTGTAGGAGGAATTCGTCTGTTGGTGAGCATCTCTCCAACAGCTCCCACTGCTCGGGAGATAGGCTCGCGAGGAACATGGTGACCTCGGGGCTCCGAGGCTTCACATGATAGATGCAGTCCCGAATCTCGAAGCCCACATTCTCAAGAGCAGTCGCCGTCCAGTGAGACGTTCGGGGGAGCGCCCAGACGACCCCATGAGCCCCTGGCTTGAGCACACGGAAGGCCTCCCGCATCACCGACTCCAAGAAGTCTATGAAGCCCTTCCGTTGCTGGAGACGCCGTTCCTGTATCAGCTCGGGCGGCTCATCAAGATCAGGCACCTCACAACGACATCCGTCTGCTCCTCGGGCATGCTTGTGGCACGTGCGGCAGTTGGGGTTCCGCTCCGATAGCTTCTGAGCAGGGGCCGGGACACGATCCCCCCCATCCGTGAACCCGTGAGCTGCGAATGCCGCTCCGTACTTGTCTGGGTTATCCCAGTCCTTCCCCATGAATTCGATCCCCGCGGGGGGATCGCTACACATAGCGTCGAGGCTATCTGTAGCGATTATGGGTAGGACACCCCGACAATCTGCTTGCCACAGCTTCCCCCAGGGCTTGTCGATGAGAGGCTTTATCTTCTTGAGAGTGTCGGTCATGGTCACCCGAGAGACATTGCGAATTCGAAAATATCCGTCTCCGTGATGATCGGAGGAGGAAGAGCCAACTTGATCTTGGGGGCAGCGGACATGGCCTTCGCTGTCTTCATGAGAGCAGGCATCTCACGTCCTGAAACGATCATCTCGTAGAGCTGCCGACCAACCGAGAACGCTGAGAACCCATCATCCTCGACAACACCCGCAGCTCGAAGAGCCGCATCCGCGTCGAGCCCATCGGTGCTCATACTCACAGCTACTTTGTGCATGAGGAGCGAATGGGAGTGCTGTTGTGCCGTACCCTCATACACGGGGAATCGGATCCGCGTGCTCAACATCTGCCCCACACGATCGATTCGACCATCCGCCTGTCGCTTGGTTGTCGGATTGCACGCCGGATTCTGCATCCAAATCGACGTGGAGAAGTACACCAGGTTGTTGAGCCCCGTCTGAACGCACACAGGATTTGTCACCAGAACACGACGACGCTTCCCTACAACTTCCTTGTCAATCCATGCCTGACGCTTCCCCGTGCTCACCTTGTCAGGGTTCAGGATCGGCACCTTCTCCCCAATGGCTTGCTCAATGAGCCGAGCAAGCCGGGGCAGCAAAACCGTGTGCCAACCAAAAACGAGGATATTCCGACCCTCTTCGATCTCTGCCTTGATCATGTCAAGGCACCACTTCTCCTTGGGGAGGATTGTGGACGCCGGGAAAGCGTCCATTCGAATCACCAAGTTCCCGCCCACAGATTCAGGATAGCGGATCTCATAGGATCCATCTTCCTGATTGCCCGTGTCCGCAGTTGCGAGGTCGAGATACCCAGGAAGCTCTGCAAGGGCACCAAACAGCTTGCCAGCCTTGTCCTTGTCGAAACGATCCTTCTTGATCTGCTCGACGAGCTTCTTCTGGAGACTCGTGTATCTCGAAAGAAGTTCTGCTTCCGGTTCGACCCCTTCCACAATCTCGGCACACGCAGGGATGTCTATCGCCAAGTCCGCCTTGTGGAGCGTGACGGCGAGAGGAAGAAGATGCTTCAAGAGCAGCAAAGGAAGCACTCCAGGGGCATTTCCGATAAGTCGCTCCCTTCTCTCGACACGATCCGTCACCGTACCGAATTCGATGACCTTTCCTTCCCCATCCCGATCTTCGACAATCCGCTTCCGATATCCATAACGATCGACGAACTTCTGCCGCTCGTCTCTCAGGAACTCTTGACGGAATGCCGGTGAGAGATACCAGAGATTCGTGAACAAGCTCTCGGCATAGCCGTTCATGATCGTTCCCGTGAGGAGCATCGTTGGAAGGCCCAAAGAAGTCAGCCGATGAGCTGCCCTTTCCTGTGCCGACCCATCGGTTGCGTATTCGTGCCCTTCATCGAGCCCCAACAGATCAAAAAGCCTCGGGTAGTGTTTGCAGATGAACTGTGCAAGGGGGAATCGGCGAGGGTCCGGCCGCGCCTCGAAGAGGGGCTCCCCACACTCTTTCCCCTTTGTAAAGGTAGCCGCTGCCATAAGGCTTGCAACGGCAGCAATCGATGCCTCAGGGAGCATCGGGATCTTGTCCCAATGGATCGCATCGCCTTCCATCCCCACATACGACCAATCATCGTGAAAGTAGCCCGACCGCTCTTCTCCTTCATGAAGAGATCGGTATTTCACTTCGATACACGAGGGGTAATCTTTCGGTCCAGAGTAGTACCGACTATACGAAGGATTGGCTGCCGGACTCCTCGACCACAAGGACGTGGCAAGCTTCTTCCGATCTTCTTCGTTGGAGATAAGCAACGCAAGACCCGCAGTTCGAACGCGAACCGTGTGACAACGACCGTAGTTGTCCTGGTCATGAAGAGTTGCGGAAAAGATCTTTTCCGCAACTCTTGCGATCAACGCAGGATCCGGATTCGCAAGAAGCAAGAACTCAATCGCCTCCATCACATGTTCCCGTTCGATATGTGGGATGAGACGATCGATTGTGCGTTCAAGAACCCCAGATTCCAGAATGTTCTCCCAAGCCTTTGGCGAGACTCCCCGGTTTCGGATAATGCCAGGAAGCCTACGCAAAGGACGCGTCCAGAGAAGCTGTCGCAACCGTCCATTGTCAGGGAACATGGGAAGAAGAGAGATTGCCAATGAGCAGACAATTTTCCCAACTTCATCGGTCACGATGGGAAACGCAGAGCATCGGGCTCGAGTCTTGGCCAAGTCGACATTCGTTGGAACCTGCTCTCCACACTTGGGGCAGAACTTCTCGACCGCACCCCAAGTGTGCCCAAGCTTCGCCGTCTCTCGCGAGACGATAGCGATCACCATCGAATCGCTATCGTCCTCAGCGAGGGCCTGGACATCTCCAACATGCGACAGAACGACAACCCTCGCCTCCGGGATGACCTCTCGGATTTGATCCTTCCATCCGTCGAGGAGATGGGGAGGACAGAGAACGAGAACCCTCTTTGCCCCGATTGTCTTGGCGACCCCCAGAAAGAGGGTCGTCTTTCCAGAACCGATTTCCCCGAGGACGAAGACAGACCTCCCCCGTCGTTGAGCTTTCGAGGCCTTGAGACCCCCAAGAAGTTTGACAGCCGCTTGTGCTGCATGACTCTGTGCTCGAAACATTGTTCGAGTGAGAGGCGCGAGATCGATCCAATCCTCCTCTCGTCCGGGATCGTGGAGAACAGGGCACTGCCGAAGCATGACTTCCATGAGGCCCCGACCATAGTACTCAAGGAGATCCGCCATCGTCATCTCCGATACCTGGCGCGTACCTGTCTTGTCGGCTGAGGCCTTGATCGTCACATAAGTGTACGTGGAGAGGTCGAGGACAGTTGTGATGAGCTTCGGCTGTTGAACCTGGATCTCCCCAACCTTCTCCCCATCCTTGTTCACCTTCTCATCGACCGTCCGATACTCCCGATCAAACACGCCCTTCACAAGAAGGGGGGGCAGCTCTGATTTGGGATCATCGGGATAGACACTGAATCCGTTGAAGATCCCAGCCGCAATTCCGCTCGCGATGTGTGCGGAACGAGGAGGCATTGCGAGCGGAAAACGACGGATGAGAAGATCTTCCGCGGGGACATTCGGCATGACGCCAGGAATGGGGGTGAGCTTCCCTGCTCGATCCGTCGAATGCCAGGGGCGAGCCTTTGCGAGGAGCCCGTAGAAATCTACAGGAGCAATCTCCCAGGAAGAGAATCCTACGGAACTGGACCGAAGTGAGGGAAGGGTGACCACCTGACGAGCAAGGGGGTCAGCAAACAAAGCTGCCGCATGATCCTCGTATCCGAGATCTGATCCCGGAAGAACGGGAATCGTCTCAGGGGACTCAGCCCATCCGAGAATCTTCGCCAAAAGATCTTCGTCCGGTTCCAAGAGAGACGACGAGCGTTGTGCGACAACAACGACTTGCTTGTAACTATCGTATTCCGGCAATGGGAACCGGAAACAATGAATGTTGGAATACTCCGTTGCCAGAGTCTTTGCCGAAGACTTGAGGGCTGTCACCGGAATGATGAAGACAAGAACTCCGCCCAACGCAAGCGTCGCTGTGAAGCGACGCAGAAAACGCTCCTCGAGCCGACCCATCTCGCGATCAAGGTCGTAAGGGGGATTCAACCAAAGACAGCTCGCCCCTTTATTGGAATAATCGCACTTCCAAACGACACGAAAAGCATCCCCATGAAGGATTCCTTGTGAGTAAGATCGATAGGAAAGCTCAGATTCTTTGCATCGTTCGACGAGAGCCTTGTACCTAGACTCTTCCATCTCCGCTGCATAGAGATCGAACCCGTCCGCTTGGTTGAGATCCCCAAGGAGATAACGAGCAAAAGTCAGGACCGCTTCTCCGTCCCCTGCACAAGGGTCAACGAACGAAACACCATCGGCCGCTTCCCATGCGGAACGGGGTTTCGCCACAGGGACATCAAAGAGCGCAGCGATGTAGGGGATTACGCGTTGTGGCGTCGGGTAGTATCCCGCAATCGCAACGGATTCAAGTCGAGCCATTTCGAACCTCGTTGTAGATCTTCACCTGCTCGGCGAGCATTGTCTCCAGATCGTCATGAGTCGCACGACATGCGACCCCCACCGCGAGCCGTACATCCTCAATTCCTACGGAGGTCAAACAAAACCTAGCATGCCGTCCCCATCCATTCGGAACATCTTCACGTGTCCAGCCCGCGAGCCCCTGACTCAGAGCCGAACAGAAGAGCTGAAGATAAAAACAAGTGTCCGCAACCATAGGGCAACGGGTACGACGATCAAGGTACGCGCAGAAGAGCAACGCGATGGGCACAAGCTTATGCAGCTCCTCATCCGAGATAGGAACACCCACCTTGCCATAAGCCCTTCGCACATGGGAGACAGCCTCCGTTGTATCTATTGTGGAAGCTGCGATCCACTCGTTGGGGGGAAGCAAGCAGAAGTTGACTCCCTTAGGGTCAACCATCCCGAGGTCCCCCTGGAACAAATCGGGCAAATACGCCGTGACGATCGCCTTGGCATCGACCCGCCCATCCGGCATCTTCTCAACGATACGTTGCCAGGTGTACTGGTAGCCCGCGCTCCGAAGAAGCTCGAACTTCTTCGAATCGCCCCTGTACTTGCCAACGAACTCAGCCTTCTTACCAAGCTGAAGGTTCGTGATAAAGGGTCGGATCTCAGCTTCCGTTCCCCCCACCATGAGCCAGACAGGACGGATCGCCTCCGTTTCCGTCATGCCCCCCTCCCACAGCGAATCAGCCGTGAGATGTGCGAGATGTGCGGCCCGAAAAGCGCGCCCCTTTGATTCCTTCCCGTCTTTTGAGGGAGGAGGGACAATTACAAGCTCACGCATGCTTCTACTTACACCGGATCCCTCAAGAAACGCTAGTCCCAAGGAGACTCGTCAAGAAGAATCTCGTACCCCGTCCGACGAATGATCGGAGGAAGTGTGGGGGCGACCCAGGATCGAAACTCCCCTCGCCAACGTTGAGCTTCTTCAGGAGCGGCTTCATCCACCACATGATCTATCCCAAGCCACTGGCAAGTGACGCCACGGCTTCGCTGCCTCGCCGTGAAGAAGAAGACTGGAGCCCAAGGAAGCGTAGGCTCTAGTGAGTTCAATCTTGAACGTACAAGATGAACTCCCAACCTTGTTAGGTTTTCCCGCAAAAGCTCTCGAAAAATATGTCTACTGTCGTTGTTGAACAATACAACGACAGATGTTCTCCCCTCCGACATTGCTGAAAGTGTGTCAACCATCAAGCGGGTCGTCCGGCCCGAACGTCGCCCTACTTCGGGCAGCATCCTTGGTTGCCCCGCAAAGAATTCTCTTACTTGTCGCGCATGGTCTTCCCATGGCCGCAATCCTAGACGAACACGTATTTCTTCAGGTGTCATCACCAAACTCCTGATCAAGTTCTTCCATGTAGTTGTACGCTGCCCGCCCCGAAGCGTTTTCCAGAGGCTTCTCGAGCCTGCCATCACTGAGCTTCGTGTACTCTTCGTTCAGCTCAACCCCGAGATAGCTCCTCCCTAGGTCCACCGCAATAGAGACGGTTGTGCCTGATCCTGAGAAGGGATCGAGTACCAGGCATGGTTCGATTTCCGCATCACATTCACACGTCGGTTTCCACCCCTTGGTAACGGGAGGATTCTCATTACGGATCCGTTGCTGATCCCAAGAGAACTTCTGATGTGGCGTGTTGTTGGGTACGACGTTCGATTCGAACCGAGGAGCCTCAGGGATCACTCTCTCAACAATTCTTGAGTAGGGTGCTCCGCACTCCGAACAGGCACCATGTTCGGAGGTTCCTAGCTTGATACAACGTTCAGGAAGAGCTGGGGGAAACACGGCGAAATGCGCCCCTCGATAGGGTTGAGGATTGATCTCCCACACAGTGCGAAGATTTCTACCCACAGCTCCAACGCACGAATCATCTGTAAAAGGCTCGCGTTCCGCTTCTTGATCGTAGAAGTAATGAGAACTCTTCGTCAGAAGGAAAACCTGCTCATGAGAACGGGTCGGGCGATCCCGTACACTCTCAGGCATGACGTTAGGTTTCTCCCAGAGAACTTCACTCCGAAGATACCACCCGTCCGCACGGAGAGCGAAAGCAAGAAGCCAGGGAATCCCGATCAAATCTTTGGTCTTGAGCCCACCCGAGGTTTCGCGCGAAAAGCTATCTCCGATGTTGAGCCAGAACACCCCATCTGGGCGAAGAACCCGGCGAACCTCTCGGAAGACCTCAACGAGATGCCCTACAAATTGCTCGGGAGTGGGCTCCAATCCGAGCTGCCCATACCAGGCCCCGCATTGGGTACAAGAACACGTCGTGGCCGTCTGGCCCTTGCCAGACGCATTCGCTGTCTTCCACTTGGTCTGCTCGACCTGCCCAGGATGATGGGGGCCATGGATTTTCGTCTCCCCATGTTCGCAATCGGGATTGTCTCCCCCAAACCATCGTCGAGTGCCGTAATCACGTAGACCGTAGTAAGGAGGACTCGTGACGACGCACTGCACAAAGTCATTGGGGATGCCCTTCAATTTCTCGAAGGCATCCCCAATGAGGACTTTGTTTGCAAACTGACGTAGATTATCCCGGTAGGTCACCGGCAAAGTCTACACCAATCTACTGGAGCATGCACCGAAGAGCAGCCTCGATTCGAGGCTCGATCGTTTTCTGCCAAGCCGTGAGCGTGTGCGGATAGTTGGGGAGCATTCCGTTGACGATCTCCGTCTTGTCGAAGCCTTGCATCCGAAGCTTCACCCACAGCGGGGCGTCAGGATGAATGCTCGTGAGCTGATCGAAGTTGGGGAGAGGGTCGGCCGGGGAATCGACCGTCATGCCTTCGAGGCTGGAGAGCGGAGCGGAACGATCCTCTCGGGTCTTCTGCATGACCTTCAGGTTCTTCGCCTGATTTGAGACCGAAGTCATCACGTAGCCCCGAGCAGCCTCGAAAGGAGTCCCAGGGTCGAGCAGCGCAGACTTCCTGTCCACGATGAAGCGGTGCATGAAGGAGACGATGGCCTCCTCCACGAGGTCTTCGTCATCGAGCCACTTGCTCAAGTTCGTGACGAGACCCTTCATGAGGGCCTGGCAGTACCCACGGGGAAGGGTGCTGGCAGGCTGAGACGCCTTGGGATTCCAGCGCGGGCCGGGATCCGGCATCCCAACGATGCCGTGAAGAAGCAGCTCCGCTCCGAGGACGCGACCAAAAGATTCGATGAGATGGGGGGTCATGCCCCTCCTACAGGAGGGGGCACCCGACGATCAACCCAGCGGGGATCAGTCAGGGTGTACGTGATCCTTGAGGACTTCGAAGATCTTCAGCTTGACCTTTCGCCCAAGGTTGGCGTTCGACCACCACCCGCGACCGATAGGAACGCCTGTGGGAGTCAAGGGCTTGATGTGAAACTTCTTTTCCAGAAGAGACTGCTTTTCGGGATCCTTGTACCCAAGGATCTCCCCATCATCATAGCCTTCCATTGCCAGAGCAACGTATTGGGGGGCCCAGGAGATGACCCCTAGCAAATCGCTCTTGACCTTAGCCGACTCCCAAGAAGGAATCAGCTCCTCGAGCTTTTCGAAGGCTCTAGGGTCATTGATGTCAATGGACCCCCCTCCCTCGTCATCATCGAATTGAGTCAGGGATTGTTCGTTCCGGCGTTGCTTGTTCTTCACGTGAACGATGTTGATCCCTTGTCGGACAACACCCGTCATCACGTACCCCTTGGCGTCGTTGAAGCTCGTCCCCGGCTGCATATTCGCTGCACCCCCCTGGAGAGTGAATCGAATGAGAAAGTCCATCATCGCATTTTCAGCGAGATCGGGATCTCGGAACTTGCTGAGAAGAGTTCTGTAGATTCGATCAGCGAAGTCTCGCCCATACCCACGAGGAAGCGTGTCGGCGGGCTTTGGACTTTTTGCATTCCAACGAGGGCCAGGGTCAGGCATATCCGTGACCCCGCGGAGCAGGAACTCCGCCATGATGGCCCGCCCGAATGCGTCCGTCGTGTCTACGGCGAGTCGGGTAAAGAGATTGGCGAGGCGATACCCCCAAGGAAGGGAGGCATAGAGACGACGGTGGGTCTCTTCGGCGGCGGCGGCAAGACGTTGGTGATCCATCACCCCCGTGAAGAGATAGATGGATCTGCTGTCGTCGGCTCGATGAACGTCGGACAATCTGGGCAGTACTTGCACCCGATGGGTTCCATGCTGGCATAGCTATCAAAATGCCGTTCGTAGGCATGTCTACAGCCAAGACGAGCACACCGGGCATTCTGATCATGCTTCGGATCCCAGACTCCCCGAGAATCTGTCAGAGCACCAATGACGCTGGGGAGATGCTTTCCAATCAGGGAAAGCCAATCCTTGGGAGCATGCTCTACCCCTTGAAATGCTCGCCTTGCCAGGGGCACCAGTAAGTACCGTCGTGTCGAGGAACGAGTTCCGCCGGACGCCCCGCTTCCTCCCAGATGGCATCTGAAACGACCAACCCATCACACGGAGACTGCCCCGATCGAAGGTCGATCATGAGATCGGAGAACTCCGTGAAGCCGTAGAAGGACTCCACCTCGACCCCCACCAAGGCCATATCGAAAGGCGGAGCCTTTAGCAGACGAGCATAGAGGATCCCGCCGATCTGCGTCATGAGCTTCGCATGCTCCTCCGATTCGGGGCCCCCTGACATCGCCACCCCCCAGCCGTCTGGCTTGGGGCCATAGTGAGGGACCACCTCGACCCCCCACCACGACTTATCGTAGAGGGATGCAACGACATCGAACCAAATCGACTGATCCCCAAGTTTGATCGGGGATTGATCAAAAAAAGCCGCGAACCTCGTCGCGGCTTCCTCCGAAGCGGTCTTCACCGCCATGTACCACCAGTATGCCATGTCGGGACATACACCGACGTGAAGGGAAACCCCCCTCTCCTCTCACGTCATCGACTGGAGAGCCCGCTGAACGGCTGCCCGAGTCTGAGAAGACAGCCCCAGCTTCTTCGCAGCTTCGGCCAAGCTGTAGCCCTCGCCGAGAAGATCGAGGAGCCCTTCCTTGTGCTGGAACAGCTCATCCGTTCCCGCCCGTCCCATGACCCGGGCGATATCGACAGTTGCCTCCATACGCCCCGTCGAATTGGTATCGACGATCCGGTCCTCCATGTTGAACCCCTCGCCATCCGGATCCCGGAACTGCGCGAACATGTCCGCCGGGCGCTCCTTGTGTCGACGGCTGTTCGTCCGGACCCAGTTCGCGAAGTGGTTCTTGATGCACTGCCTCAAGTAGTTCTTGAAATGACTCACCGTCGCCGTGGGCGTGGGGAGATTCACACAGATCCCCTTGAAGTAGCCCATCTCTGCGAGCTGAATCACTTGCTTCGTCTTGAAGCGCGCCTTGCTCGAGACCGGTCCCACAGGCTTTCCGTCCACCGGAAGGGGCTCAGGCATCCAAAGTACCCAACGTTCTCCGCGGATTTCTCCCGCCTGCCCCTCACCCTTGCACTTCGAGCAGGGGACCTCTTGCATCGTGCCCGCACCCTTGCAGAGCTTGCAGCGAACGCGAAGTCCACGGATCTTCGTCATGCCTCGATTCTTGGCCCCAACCGGAGCCTTTCCCCCGAGCACCTTCTTGAAGATCACTTGGTAGGACCAGTGGGCCGACCGCCATGCCCCGAAACCGACCCCCAGGAGAGCGCACGCCTCCAAGGTCGAGACCGTATCGGGCATCGTCGAATTTGTCGTCAGGCAAGAGACGTACTTGTTCAGTACGTCTACGTGCAGAAGCCTCTCCCATGTGTACTGAAGAAGATCGGCCGGAGCCTGATCTTGCCTACCGTACCGCTGGCACGTGTAAGCAATGAAGTCTCCGTACTCATCGAAGAGTTGCTTGTAATCCCGCGGAATTGCCGCGGGCCAGGATTCGCTCATTCCAGCCTCCATCCCTTCTACATCCAAAGAATCCGGCCGATCAACTCAGCCGAGATTTCTTCTCAGAGCCGGGAATTTCCAGGGCTTCCCGACGTACGCCACGGACAGGAGCACAAAATCCCTGGCCTCTTCGCATTGATCGGAGGGCATCCCTGGTGTATCACCTTCACATGCACGAGAATTCGGCTGTCAGCCGAAACCCTCTCCAAGAGGAGAGGGAGCGCCACCAGCGGACGGTCCCCGATTCGCTAAGCTTTTCCAGGACTTCGCCTATCGTGCGCGAAGTCTCAGCTCTTCAAGAAGCACTCCACGTTGTCACGAACGATCAGAGCACGGAGGCTCGGGCTCGAGAAGCCGTACGTAAAGCGCTCGCTCATCGTACGCCCAGCACCCACCTCAACCCGTACTTGGATCTCGTGATCCAGACCGCTCTCTGTCGGATCGCTCAGAAGCCTCTCCCTGTTTTCCCTCCCCCACCAAAGACCGACACCTCCTTGGAAAAGCATTTCATTGAAGTGACAGCCCAAGCTTGGCTTGGCTGGGCTTCCAACCGAGCGCCTGGCTTTGTATCCCGAGAGCATGCTCTTCTCCAAGAGAAATCGTCCCAATGTCTGTCCGGATCCGGTGCGCTCCATAGAGCGACACTCGGAATTTGGTTCGATGCAATCGAACGTCTTGACGCGGGGGATCTCACAGAAGCTCGACGCCTCTGGAACCGTGCCATTGCGCTCGGAATGAGCCTCGGGACCGAAAGTCATCCCGCTATCCTCTGGAGCTACGCAGCCAGCTTCTTCCCCTGACTGTCCGGAGTACGTGTACGGGGATCCTACACGCCTCTTCCACCTCGAGGTACGCGTTCAGCTCCAACTGAATACGTACTCGTCGTACTTCTACGACTCGTTGCTGCTCTTCTACCTGAAGCTCTACCTGTTGCTCTACTACTCGAAGCTCTTGTACCTACTGAACTTTCAAAGTCTGTTGTTATTGGAATTGTAGAGTTTGTAGTAGTGTTAGTTGTTCTTCCAGGCTTCCATCCTTCGGAGATCTAGTCTCTGTGAAGATCACGTACTGCACGGGGTGATCCTCTCTCGATGTACTTCTGTGCGAACTTCGAGACCCGCTCTCTAGGATCGCATCTTCGGAGTTGAGTGCCCTACAGGTACGGCTCCTGTAAGCTCTTCTCCTACCCTCGGATTTCTCCGACCTGGGAACGAACGCGCCGAGCTTCCTTCATCAGCCGTCCCGGACAGCTTCGAGAAGTTCAACGAAACGGGACGCTATACCAGGGAGGGGAGGGCTTGCAAGAGATTTGTTTCGCGAACCTCTTTCTTCTCTGAAGGGACGTTTTTCACGAATGATTCGATGAATTCAGAGAGAAGTATGGTTCACGGATCCATCATAGAGTTCACGGATGTCTCTGGGAAACCGAAGGTCAAGATGGACGTCCCCTCTCCTCTCCGGATTGGGGACGTGCTTCACTTTGCCTTCCGTATTCAACGTCAAAATGGAGGAAGGACGGAAACTCTCGAAGTTCTTGGAAAATTCAGGGTGAACGCGGTGAGCTTTGATGCAACCTCGGGCGTCAGCTACCAACTTCTTGGTGTCGAAGCGACAGGTGCCACGCCCTGTTGGAAGGCGATCAAGAAGAACCCTGCACAGGAAAGGTCGCTTCCCCCTACGCACTTCCCAAGGACGATCGTGGAATGAGCCCCGTAGAAGAAAATCTGAAGCAGCTCCCCCGTTCCATCTGGATCCCCACCCCCTCGCATACCATCTACCGTGGCACTCCAGCCGAGATGGTATGTGAGATGAGCCCCTCCCGGCTTCAAAGCAAACCGCTCCGGGCTCAAGTACGCTACCTTCTCAAGGAACTCGAGAAGAAGCGCTCGCTTGTCATCGGACTTCCTGATGACGTTGGGGATGATGTTTTCGCGGGGCTCTTCGTGTACGCCCTCCTCGATGTAGGCATCGCCCAGCCCGCCTGGCTGGCCTGAGGACGCATCGGAGAGCCTGCTCAGGCTGGTCGGGATGGGGCCTCTTCGAGAGGCCCTACAAGGCAGCGCTGAGGGCTTCTCTGTCGAAGCGGGTCTCGAAGTTCTGCCAAGGCAAAGCAGAGAGGACCATCCCAAGCGTTGCCCAGTCGAGCAGGTTGTTGTTCACAAGCTGGGAGAGGGACATGACTTCTGCGGTAGTCCTCTCCGTATCCTCCTCAACGCCTCGCACCGTGCCCACAGTGCGCTTGACCTCTTCGATCTCTTCCTGCGTCAGCTCCACTGCGTAAAGGGTCATCTGGTGCGCGGAGAGGGTTCCAGCGACCTGGCGAACGGCCACTCGTCGGAGTCGACTCGATTCGACCTTGATCCCGGATTCTTCTTCGACCTCGTGAACGGCGACAGAGCGAGTCCCCTCCTCGGAATCCTTCGAGGAGCCAGCGGGGATCTCCCAGTTGAATCCATTCGACGTTCGAGACGGGCTCCGGAACTCGCGGATGATGACCACCTCCGTCTCGAAGAGAGACTTCCCTCCACGGTAGAGCACGACGCCAGAAACGTCCGTCCGTCCAAACACGAATTCGTTGATCTTGTTCCGATTTTCGGAAGCAACGAAAACGTTGACGTGGACGACCCATGCAAAGACGAAATTGCGATTGGGTCCAACTCGGAAGGTCCAGAGCACATCTGCCCCTTCGAGGCGATTGCCCGCTCTCTTCTGCGCTTTGAGCCAACCCTGGAAAGTCTTGTGTTTCCAGACATGAAGGGGCACTTCGCACTCTCCCCCCTCGCGGAAAGCTCCTGTGCCGACCATATCAAGCGCGAGCTGGATCGTCTCTTCGAGATTCCGGGCGTACGGGATCTTGAGTTTCTCCGCGTAATGGATCAGATACCGAACCGCGTCCGCATCCTCGGGGGCACCGAAGACGACCTTGCCCGAATCTTGCCATACGCCGAACTCGATGTTCGTTGTGAGAGCGGGCATGGCCCCACGCTCACAAGTGAGTGCTTTCTTTGCCGTCCCCAGGATCCTATCGAAGGCCCCGGCGTCCCCAGAAACCCCCTCCGTTACGATGTCGGAAAGCGCGGCCCGGAGGGTCTTCGCTTCGGAGTCACTGGTTTTACGCGGGACCCAGAACAGAATGCAATCGGCTCGCTTGAGCGCTGCTTCCTCCCACTCGACCTGGTTGACGTATCCCTCAGGATCCCACTTGCCGTCTCTGGACTCAGGGACGAAGACCATCCCATCGTAACCCTTGTTTTTGAGGGACTGCAAGGCTTCCTGACGCCAGCCCTTGGTCAGGGGATCTCTGGGGGTTGGCCCTGCGAGAAAGATGCTCTTGACAGACACACGGGGGAGGACTTCTTTTGCATAGATGATTCGCATGTCCCCCAATTACACCGAGATCATCGATCTCGGACACTGAGGAATGCTGCCTCGTAAACAAGACACTCTACGGATTTGTCCCCAACGGGGATCCAAATAGATCTGCTTGTCTCTTTGCATTGTGCGATTGTGTCAGACACTCCATACCGCGCAACTCTCACAGATATTCCGTTGAGAGTCCCTTCCCACAAGACCTCGTTCACGAGATGAGGTTGGTAGCTTTTGTAGCAGTCATGCATGGTCTTATCCCGCATCCAATTTGCGGCTCGCTTCTTCAGCTTTTGCTCGATTGGATCCAATGATCTTGTAGAGAGTGTCCTTGTCAAATCCAGGCCAGTCCCCTCCGCGGAGATTTACTTCCGCCTTCTCGTGGCATCCGCTTTTGCAGAGGGAGATCCCGTTCTCTGCGACGTAGCCCCCGTTGGGCATCAGCTCCCGAGGAGTGATGTGATGTGCGTCGAGCAGAGCTTCGGCCGATCCCGCCGAAGCAAGGACTCGACAACCCGGCCCCTGGCAACGGTACTTCGCTCTCGTGAAGACGGCTGCCCGGAAATTTGCTCGAACCTTTTTCTTGTCGCTCATCTATTCCTCCCGTCCAAAAATATCCCGGTACAATTGCAGGCGCCATACAGACAAGGGGATTCTACCCGCCTGAATCAGGGCTTCTTTATCGGCAGTCATAACTTTGAAATCGGAATACGGGGTTCTGTCAAATAATACGAGTTTCGGACGGAGATCAGCGATCTCTTCCTTGGTGATGCCTCGGGAAAGATTGTGGAAAAGACGCTTCTCGGCGTCAAGTGCATCCCCAATCGAAAGCGTTTTGAAATCCCCGTGCTTGCTTTCATTGCAGAGACGCCGTGGGAGACCACATCGCGTGCAAAAAGCAGTATTCCACCACGGGGGAGGAGGCTTCTGTGTTTGTAGCTGGGTCGGAAGCTCTATGAGCTTTGGGGGACGCAGCAAATTCCAACAGGACGCCAGCTCGTCATCCGCGTTGCTCATCGCCGACCTCGGGGTTTCGGTGATTTGAGAGAAGCCAGGGCCCGTTTCGCAGCCGGGCCCCCCTTGATGATGTCCTCGCACGCCTTCGTCAGCTTCTTGAGAGTGGAGATCCTGGCCTTCCGTTCGGCGGTCGTGATCTTCTCAACGTGATAGAGATACATCTCCCCATCCCCGCAGCCATTGTCGAAGCATTCCCCATCGGGGTCGTCGTTGGCTGCCTCGAATTCGGAAGCGAAGCTCGATCCGTTTTCCAAGAACCATCGACGAGTGCCCTCCTTGGAAATCCTCATGGCGCCATTGATGCGAAAGTCTTCCTCGCCATGCTCCTTGTAAGTCGCATAGACGATCGACCCATCGGGCATTTTCTCCAACTCGGAGAGCTTCAGGGGACGGCTCCGCCAGTAGTTCAGAAGATCGTCGTCGGGATCAAATTTGATCGGGGGCATCCCCAGATCCTCAGCCATCTCTTGGATGGACGCCTTCATCGTCTTGGCGGTTAAGACCTTGGTCTTCTTGGGCATGATTTTACTTTCGGAGAAGCTTGGCTTCGATGTAGACCCAACCCCAAATGACGAGGACGCGTCGAAGCCCGAGGTGAGGCGAGATGTAGGGGAGGAGACCCATTTTCCAGCCTTCCGAATTGTCGATGCTGATATGGACCCGGAACTTCGGCATGGATCTATCTACACCAGATCGACCCCCAAGACGGTGTACCCAAGATCATGCAAACCTGTCATTCCCCCTTGCAGATCGTTCTCGTCATCATCGCAGTGCTGATCGCGTTCGCGTTGGTGGGGGGGAGCAACGTGTTTCTTCTGCGTCAGCGCCGCCAAGAACGGGCTCGAGAGGCTCTTCGAAGGGAGCAGACGAGGATTCGTATGGGACGCGTTATCACCACCCTGGAAGCCGTCCGAGACCAAGGGCCCACAGGACCGGATCCCTTGCCTCCGTGTCGATTCTGCGGGCAGGGGCCGGGACATTGGACGAAGCCGGCGAACGAGAAGTGCCCCTCCGTCATCGCCTGGAGAGCGCTCCAAAATTTCAACCGGAACGAGAACGAGTTGATCCAGGCGGTCGTCCGTGTGTAGTCCGTACATGAACAAAGGCGAAAAGGTCTACTTCGGTCGGAGCCATGGCGAGAAGACCCTGGGCGAGATCGTCAAGGACAACACCAAGACCTACAAGATCAGGCAGCTCGAGGCTCGAGGGAGCTACAAGAACTACCCGGTGGGATCCCTCTGGAATGTTGCGAAAAGTCTCGTGACCCCAGCAACAGATCTCCCTCTGGAGGCGACCAAGAAAGCCACCATCTCGCGTCTCGCTTCAGAGCTGTCCGACAAGCAAGAGTGGGAGCGAGCCCACAATGGGACGCCCTATCCGAAGGCTTCCTTCGCACAGCGGGCATTCCACGACATCAAGACGCAGCTCGGGATCCCGAGTGAAGCGCCGAAGCCCGCTCGTCCCGAAGCGACCGTCCTGGCAGACATCCGGAGCATCTACGCTCAGCTCTCCCCCGAGAACCTCTCGTGCGACGGGGAGTTGAGTCGTTCGGCTCAGCTCACGCGATCCCGCCACCTGAACAGCAAGCTCCGGGAGCTGTTCCGCGAGATCGGCCGCACAGTCTCCGAATCGGAGGCGTACGGAGCATGAGCGCCTACCGGGTCATTCACGTCGAACCCTCTGAGCCGATTTCGTTTCGGCTCAAGGTGAAAGAACGTCTTGGGGATAAGGGTCTGGGTATCCTCGGTTTGGCAGGGGTACTTCTCATCATGGGATCCACATTCACGTTCGGGATCCTCGATCTCATGGTGACCAACATTCGCGTGTTTTATTGGCTGCACCTCTCGTCCCTGATGTTGGGATTCTTCCTCGGAGTCTCGTCTCGAGTGATTGACAGTGGGTGGCAGGGATATTGGAACGAAGACTGAGGGACTAGGAGCCGAACTGCTTCCACGCTTGCGAAGGGACCGCCCCCGTCGATGCCTCACGCGTGTAGTGCCCCACCTTGTCGTAGGTCTTCTCGACCCGTCCCGCGATTGTGTGGAACCGGATCTGGCAGATCCTCATTCCTGCGTAGACGCGGATCGGATGCTGCACGGTGACCTCCAGGGTGTATTGCCCATCAAACCCAGGATCCCCGTATCCCGCAGTCTCGTGAACCTTCACGAAGAGCCGGCCGATTGAGGACTTCCCATCGAGCACGGGAACGAAGCAATCCGTACGGATGCGCTCCCTCGTGTGCATAAGGTAGCCGATCCCCGGCTTGAGGACCCACCCTCGATCAGGATTGATCTTGAAACGAAGAACCTCGGGAGCTTTTCTGATGTCGAGGTAGCAGGAATTGTTGGGGCGGAGATCAACCCCGTTACGAGGGCCACTTATGATATCGTCATAAAATGACGATACCACTACCCAATTCTTGTAGACCGCGACCTCATCCCCCAAGGTGAGGTCGTAGCTTGTCGGGTTTATGTGCTCGGGATTGAACGGATCGATCTGGATCCTTCCGTCTTCAACAGCCCGATGAATCTCGTTGTCGGATAGGATGCCTGCGTTGGTGGAGTCTTGCACATAGCCGAGCTACACCAGCTCAGCTACCACTTGAGAACGATCCACACGTCGGGCATTTCTGAGTCCCAATACGTGTTGTTGAATTGGTGCTCGATTTCAACACGCATGCCCGCTTGTTGGAGCCGGTCGAAAACGACTTTGCCCACACTTTTCAAGGTGACCTTCTTCGAAGTGTACTCGAAATTCGTGGGCCGAAGCTTCACGATGCGGCAAGTGTTCAACCCTTTCCCCGCAGCCTTTCGAGCCTTTTCGGTCGCTTTCAGCAGAATGCTCTCTGCTTGAGCGTCTTCGGCATGGGCCTTCTTGTCGGCTCCCTCTTGGATGGCCTGTTGCGTGGCTCGACGCAGCTCGTTCACATCAAGGATGCCAGTTTTTTGAGGGGCATTCCCCTGAGGTCTTGGCTTTTTTGGTGCCAAGACCTCCCAATCCTCCCGGAGGAAGTCATCTCGATCGGAGGGCATGCATCACCAGGTGACAAGAAGGTTGAAACCGCTCTGGTAGCCCACTCCATCGTGCCAGTACTCGAACTTCGTGGGCACCCCAGCGGCGATGAGATTCTCGTACACGAGCTTCGCTCCACCCTTGAGCCAGTTGTGATCGAAGCTGTCGTTCCTCCCCCCGGAGCTGTAGTCCCGCGTGTAGTCGTCCTGACTGGAGAGGGACATGATGATCGCGAACGAGCGGCCTGCCTTGGCTTCGAGAGCACAGCGCTCGGGCACCTGGGAGAGGATCCGCTCCGCCTTGATCTCGGCCTCTCGGCGGAGTCTCTCGGACTCCGCCCGCGTCGCCCGATCTTCAGCTTCGAGACGAGCCGTCCGCTCGGCCTCTGCGGTTCGAACGGCCGCCATTGTCGTTGCCCGGAGTTGCTGTACGTCGATCATGATCTTCCTCTATTCCTACACCGACTGGAAAGGGTTAGCCTTGTTGCCCCGCGAACCCGCTGATCTGCTCCCATCCGGAGCCGCCGCTCGTCGGGCACGACCCGGGACCGTACCAGCGATCGTTGGAATTCGAATGGAATCCCCTCACCCTTCGAGGCGGGGTACGCTCGTCCATGGAGAGCCCGCGATCCTTGAGCCCCTTGATGACGGGTGCCGCGAGCGAGAAGCCCAGCTCGATCGCGAGCTTCTCAGCTTCCCCGAAGGTGAAGCTCGTCCGGTCGTTGCCCAGAAGCTCGTCACAAAACTCTTCGAGCGCATCGGAGACGATCTTGGGATCAGGAGCGTTCATGCCCCTTCTACAGCGCCACGAAGAAGAGGATCAACCAGTTGATCCCGAAGACTTCGCTTCTGTAGGAGAGACATGGACATCGGCCCCAAGACCCTTCATGTGACTGTTCGACCCCCTGAGGAGGCTGAACAGATCCTCGCGAAATTTCAGGCGAGCTGTGTCCCTCGTAATTGGGGAGTCGAGATCCTCACGGAAGTCAAGAGGGTCAATTCGACAGATGATTGGGTGTCGATCTCTGTTCGAGGCGATACCGCTCTGTGGGCGGGCATTGGGAAGGGGTACATCCTCGCCCTGTGCGACAGCCTTTCGGCCTGATCCCCACGATACTCCACCTTTGGGAGAACACAGGTATGGATCTCGCTCTTCGTGTTGCCCGTCGGTATGCCACGCTCAAAACAGCCGATGCCATTCTCTCAGTGGGGGAAACCTTTGAGAATGAACTCTGGCGAATTCATCGGTACCGTGAAGCAATTCGGGTGACGCACCTGGAGAACGCGGGGCGACGTGGGAAGCAATGCGTCGAGTTCGTGATTCACAGCAATGTCGCGGGGAGTCTTCAACCCTGGGAATCCCTGGCCATGGAGTTCATGTTCTACGCAAAGCGTAAAGATGGCCTCCCGCGCATGGAACAAGCCATGAACGAAGCCAAGGAAGTAGGCTTCGATGTGGACAAGCGAACCCTTCGAGGAGTTGATGTCTCTCCAGGGGGATTCCAGAAGCTCCTGATCCGGGGTGCCTTTGTCACCATCGAGGCTGATTACGATCGGTACTCGATCGAGGACATCACCGACGACGACAACCAACCGACGTGCATTGCTCGGGGGAAAAAGAGCATCAAGCAGTTCTATCGGTGGGTCAAGGACAACGCCAAGAAACTCCAGTCGATGACCATGCACCAGATCATGGACGCCATGGGCAAAGAAAACATCGAGTATCACTACTACTGTGCGAGGGACTGATCGTGGGGTACACCTACGACCGGAAGTCCTCCGACTCAGGAACCGCAGCGAAAGCCCTCCGAGAGGTTCTTCGTGCTGTGCATGCCTACCAAAAGACGACAGAAGATTTTCGCGTCGCTGCACAGCATTACATCAAGGTTGCGGGGGAACTTGACCTCGAGGATGAGGAAGCGATGGCGGAGCTGGCCGATCCCATCCTGCTTCGTCAACTCGGGGAGCTGACGAAGCACCTGGTCGCCGTCGAAAAACTCCTGAAACACATCGAAAAACACGATCCCCGTTGATCGTTGCGGGGGTCCCTGTGTAGTAGGGGATATGAAGACCCCGAAAAACAAGAAGTCCCTTCCCGTTCTCCCTTCTCCCGTTTTTGCGAGCCTTCAGGGCTGCAAGGGCGGCCGGATGAAGCACAGGACGGCTGCTCGCGGGGGCTCCAAGAACACACAGGCCGCTTTCCGCGCCGAGATCTACTGAGGAACGCCATGAAGTACAGCGTGTACCTCACATGCCCTCGAGGGGCAGACCTCACCCTCTTGATGGTTTCTCTTCTCAAGGCGGGGCACAAGGTCGAACTTGGGGGCAAGATCGAGGCATCGTCGATGGAGATCACACGGATCTCCATCGACGATAAAAGTGGAATCTTCCCCTTGGTAGTGAACCAAGACATGCCCGTTCCGGAGGCAACGAAAATAGGGAAGGCCTTCACGGACCTCGCAAGGGACAAGATCCCTTCTCTCTCCTCGTTCGTGGTAGTTATTCCCTATCTCGCTCGACTCAATATGAACCCTGGAGCGAACGGAAGTACCAATCTGGGTACGGAAGTGTCTTATGTGTCCTACTACGGAATCATAAGCGATGATTTCGCAGTAACCCCCACAGCGTGGTCACAACTCGATCAGGAGTTCGGCTGATGGCCCTCGCCTGTTCTTGTGGTTGGGTCGGAGCGAACCTCGTCCCATCCCCTTCCGACAACACAGCTCGCTGCCCAAAATGCCACAGGGTCTTCCAGGGGATCCCCGCTGCGGACGCTATACATACGCCAGGCCTCGACGAAAAAGTGCGGGAAGGGCTCGAAATTGCTCGCCTTCTTGGTGAGATGAGAGATCACCTCAAACAATTCCCGGTGTAACAACTCCCATGAGAACGATCGCGATCGGAGATGTCCACGGCTGCCTGGACGAATGTCGGGAGCTGGTTGCAAAGGTGGGGTACCGCCCGGGAGAGGATCGTCTCGTCTTCCTCGGGGATCTCATCGACAAGGGACCCGATCCTCAGGGCGTCGTTCAATACGTCCGAGAACTCAACGTCGATTGTATCGGGGGCAACCACGAAGAGAAGATGCTTCGGTGGAGGCGGCACGAAGATCGTCGTCGTCGACAGACTTCCTACCGCAATCCCATGAAGGAGATCCCGGACGAGCTGAGGGTCCAGTGGGAAGCTCTCTCTTCGGAAGATGTTGCCTGGATCCGCAATCTGCCCCTGATCCTTCGGCTTTCAAACAACTTCGTCGCGGTCCACGGGGGTTTTCTTCCGGGGGTCTCTCTCGACAAGCAGCCGAACGACAAGATCATTCGGCTGCGATGGGTCGATGCAGCGGGGGACTTCGTACCCCTCCAAGATGGAACCCTCGACATGCCCGACTTCGCGTGCCCTTGGATGGACGTTTGGGACGGAGATCACCACGTTGTTTACGGTCATGCCGTTCATGGTTTGAAAGAACCAAGGATCGACATCACCGTAAAGAACTACGTCTGTGTGGGTCTCGACACAGGATGTGTGTATGGAGGGAGACTCTCTGCAATGATCCTCGATGAAGATCAAACGAGCTACATGGAACCGAAGATTGTCCAGGTAGCTGCGAAACGAGCGTATCGAGCAAGACCCACGAATGGGGAATAGCTACGAGTCCAGAACAGCTTCTTCTTCCTCTTCTTCCTCAGGAGACGGGTCTGGGGGCACACTCGATTTGCGTTTGGTCTCTTCGTAAATAACCGACACCAGGCCTCGTGTTTCAGCGGCATCCTGTAGGATGGCTTCCCACGAGAGGCGCTCTTCACTTACCCTTCCCATCGTTTCCTCACTTCGGCTCGTTCGGGCCGTCATCCTCTAGGCAACCGTTTTGTTTCTGGGAGTTCAACACCCAGCATGGCAACCACGCCACGAAGCAGACCGTTTGTTGTGAGAAGTTCTTCACGAAGTTTGGCAACTTCCTTCGCTCTTTCCCGATCGTCATTGTCGTACTCGGTGCGAGAAATGAACCGAGCATCGGCTGTGTCCTCGAATCGCTTGACCCGTTCTGCATTCGTTCGGATCTTGTCTTCCAAGGTCTCGACAATCTCGAGGTTCATTCCTGATTGCGTTCGTGAACGAGACATGAGTCGTGTCACCCAAGCGGGGGGAGAGTCCTCAAAGTCATCTAGATCTTTTCGAAGTCTTCTGACAAGCTCTTCGATATTTGAGATCGCAAGAAAAATTCCCGTCTTTGGATCTGTCGATGTCCCGAGCTGTGTTTCGACAGCTTCGAGCCGCCGACGCAGATTCCCCTGCGTCGCGAAGAATGTCGTTCCCGCAGATGCACCCCCAGCCAAAAGACCGGTCACAACGTTTTTGATGATTTCGCTTGTATCCGACATATGCTTACCTGTCCTGGCTAAAGCATCGGAGACAACGAGGCTCGTACGCTTCGTTACCTCCGACGAGGACGGTCTCCTCACTTTCTACCAGTCGATAAGAACGACAAGCGGATTTTCCACATTTATTACAGCGTGAACGAAGTTTCGTTACCTCATCCGCATGTGACAAAAATGTAGGAAGTACTCCGAACGGTTCGCCCTTCCAGGTCAAATCTAGTCCGGCCAGGATCACGTGTACGCCAATGGCCACGATGTTGAGGACTGAAATGACCCCCTTTGGGGATAGAAATTGAGCCTCATCGATCGCTACGATGTCGACTCCTGTGGGAAGGGGAAAGGCATCGGGATCGATCCAGTGAGCCTTGCAACGCTGTCCTGAGTGCGAAACGATCTCAGCCTCAACGTGACGAGTATCAAGCGTTGGCTTGTAAACCTCGACCAAACGGCCTTTTTGCTCGGCTTCCCCGATTCGGGCAAGGAGAGCTTCCGTCTTCCCCGCGAACATGGGGCCCGAGATGACGCTCAGTTTTCCTTCTCGCATCTGTCAGTCGTATCTCCACAAGGAGATACGCGGAAGAAGAGATCAGAATTCGTCCGTCAGGAGATCCTCCCACCAAGACGTTCGAGGCATCTTCGGTCGATCGCACGGGAACCAGTGATGGTGGAATTCCTCAGAGGATACGAGAGTCAACTTGCGACTCAAGCGCCCCTTTCTCCAATAACGGACGTTCGCTCGGATTTGATCGTATGTCGATTCTATGAGTGCGTATCTCCCTGTCGCCTCGTTGTATGCCCAAGCTCTCGGCAAGCACCAAGCAGGAAGAGGGGGGAGGAGTTTAGGGGTTGCCTCTTGACTTCCATACAAGAGGCTGAAGTTACTTCTCATGCCATACGGGGTGCCAAATGAGATCGTTCGGCCCCGAACCCGAGGAGCATCCGGAGGGAGATGCTCGTCAGCACTGAGGACAGTCAAGTCTTGACGAACGGGCAGGGCGCCAATGAACTCTGGATCTGAGTTATAGTAAATTATTCCAGGAGCAACAACAGGAAGAGGGTCGATGTCAAAAATCCTCCGTGCCAAGGACGCATTGTCCCTTCTCCTCAGCAAAGGGGCTATCATCTCCTGTGCGAAACGTGATCGCAGGTTCAATTCCTGAACACTTGCAATGTATGCCGCCATCTGTTGACGTATATAAGACCCCTCATGTTGAGCTTCGGACGAAAGAGAACTCATTGCGGTCTCAAAGTCGAGAGCAACGAGAGATCTTCGCTCCGGGGGGTGATATCTACAACCCATGGAGAAGGGGACATGCCCAAAATCGGGTTCCCTGCTCGGCACCGATCGCCGAGTTTCGCGGTTCGCCCCTTCTCCAGAGAATTCCCCTTGCAACCAATTCAGACTGCGGTCTGCTGGTCCTCGATCTCCCCAAAAGAGGATCCGAGCTGTGAGGCGTTCTTTCGTCTGTGTCCGCATAACCTGACGGACATGGGAATCCCTTCGAAGGGATTCCACCCCTTTCTGAAAGAGTACCCGACGAGAACGTACCCCCCTTGGGCAACGCAGTTCCCAGACTAGAGGCATGTTATTCCCTACCCTTTCCCAAAGTGGGGAGCACAGTCTGTCGGGGCAAGACACACTCTTCGAAAGGGCGTAAAAGTTGTAGCCCCTCGAGAGATCCTCGTTCGTTACTGTCGTTCAAGGAACGAGCAAGTTGCCGTAGGCAACGAACATCAAACGTCCCGGGCTTCTCCCCTCGTTCAACTGCATCAAGCAATGATGTGAGGATCATTGCCATCGGCCCAGCATGATCCCCCCGAAGAAAGACTCCTGTCCAATCTTCGCCAAATCTCATAGGGCCTGTTTCTGGTCTCAAACTCATCCGAGTGCCTCCTCCAAGGAAGGACTCTTGGGGGCAATCTCAAATGTGAATCGTACCTTCCCACTTTGAAGAAGTACCTGCATCCGCTCCGCCTTCCCTTCTCGAGAAAGAAACGGAGTTAAGCGGGTCGCTTCATACATTGTGGTGGCCTGGGAGGGCGTGAGGTTCGCGATCCGATCCCCATAATCCGGGAGCATGAAGTCCCCGTCGATTTCGACGGGGGCGTACATTCCTTCGGAATCGACCACGAAGGCTTTGTCCCCATGTCGCTCGACCCGATCAATCCCGAAACGGAAATCATTGATTCCCTGCGCACTCAACGTACCCTTCTTCTGTTTCTGTCTCGGGATGGCCATGCTCGTCATCTACACCAAAGGTTGATCCTGGACGGCCTTCCATGTAGAGGGGGGATGAACTTCCGATCGATCAAAGCTGCCGCTGAGCTACAGGGATTCAAGGCCACACAAACGGGGACAGGACACTGGAAATTCGTTCCCCCTCAGAAGGGACGGACCATCGTGGTCACCTCCAGTACCCCGAGTGATCATCGGTCCCTGAACAACTTTCTCTCCAGACTTCGGAGAAGCGGCTTCGACGACAACGTCCATGCCGTTCGCGTCGGTTGACCCCCAAGACGGTGTAACTCACAAAATGCCCACCCTCGCCGTTTCCCAGGATCGGGTCATTTACGACCCCAAGGTATTCCTCACGATCGATCCCGTCGTAAAAACCGTCATCGTCGAGGTCACAGAGACCTGTCCTTCCTGCACAGGGTACGGATCACCCTGCGTGAGCTGCAACGGTTCGGGAAAGATCCTGCATGATTGTGGGTCTTTCGACACAACGAAGGGCGTGCTCGAGGCACAGGTCAACCTGGAGAAGATTCTGGGGGTTTCTGCAACCCGAGATGTGGTGAAGACCCTTCTCACGTTTCGCAAGTTGATCGCTTTGTCCCCCGACTTGTAGAAGAGGAATGGACGACAAGAACCTCAACCGCAGCCTGGACAGTCTCATCCAGAACTACAAGGCCTTCGGGCACCCCACCAAGGGGAAGGGCAAGCGTGCTGCCTCGAAGTCCCGCCGCAAGGTCGATCGTGCCCTCTGCAAGAAGGGGGAGTGATCATGGCAACCATTCGAGGAGAGGGCCGGCTTCGACATCACTTCTGGGGGGACTACTTCGCTACGATCGCCATCGCATTCAAGGACGCGGCATCTGCGAACGATGCCCTGCCCTTGTTCCCCGGCTTCAAGCCGGGGAAGGACCCTTCGGCTCTCGTGTTTCATGGGGGTGGCGAAGCGTTCGAAACGGCAAAGGCCTCCATCAAGAAGGTCCGCGTCCCTCTGCTCAATTCGAAGCAGGCTGCTTTGTTTCCGATCGACGACCCGATCGATTCGGTGAGCCGGTCGGTCGATCTCGGCCCCATCTTCGAGATCGAGATCGAAGTCACTCCGGCTGAGCAGACTTCCTGGTTTTGAGTTGATCCCCAACAACTTCAGACGGTAGAACCCCCATGAGCAAATTCGTTCTCACCCTCGACACGACGAACCGCCCCACGTGGGGAGCCCGCGAGGGCATTCGCGAGGCGTTGCAAAACGCTCGCGATGCCACGATCGAGCACAACGCATCGCTGGATGTGCGATTTCGGAAGGAGACTTCCACGCTCGTCATCGAGAATGAGGGGTGCAAAATCCCCCTCAAGGCCTTGCTCATCGGCTTCTCGTCGAAGCGTGAGGATCGACGGCTCGCGGGGCACTACGGGGAAGGGCTCCCTTTCGGGATTCTCGCTCTCGTCCGGAACGGGCACGCGGTGAAGATTCGTACAGGATCTGAGGTCTGGACTGCGTTCATCGAGCCGCATGACCAGGTTGGGGAACCTGTCCTCGCGTTCGATATCAAGGGGGATCGAAAGGACGAGAATCGCGTCCAGTTCGAGATCGGGAACGTCTCGGAAGACACGTTCAAAGCGCTCCCCGAACATTTCTTGTTCCTCTCGAAGGACAAGAGTGATCGCATCGAGACGGACAGCGGGACGCTCCTCCTTGGGGAAAAATACCGTGGCAACATCTACGTCAAGGGGATCTACGTCTGCCACGATCCCAAGCTCAACTACGGCTACGATTTTTCGGATGCCGAAACGGACAGTGAGCGCAAGATGCTCGCTTCCTACCAATTGGAGACCCACTGCCGCTACGTCTGGCAGAAAGCGGTAGCGACCCGTCCGGATCTCATGAAGAGGTTCATTGTCCTTCTCCAGGATCAGGCGAAAGACCTCGATGGAATCGAGACGTGGAACGCCACGTACATGCCTGAGGAGATCAAGGAGGCTGTCGCCGCGGATTTTCGCGAGCGCCACGGTGAAGATGCCCTTCCTGTCCGATCTCTCGCGGATAGCGCGGAGATCGGACACCTCGGCAAGACCGGCATCATCGTTCCGGCCCCCCAACGGGCTCTTCTGGAGACGGTCCTCGGCACGACCGAGCAGATGAAGAACAAGCTCCGCGAAGAGGCTCAGAAGCTCTACGGCTGGCACGAGCTGTCCGATGTGGAGAGGTTTCATTTGTCCGCCGCCATCAACCTCGTGAGCATGGGTGCAGTTGTCTCGCTCGATGAGATCGACGTGACGGATTTCCGGGACGAGAAGATCCAAGGGCTCTTCCGCGATGGAAGGGTCATCCTGTCGAAGAAGATCCTTTCCGAGCGGGGTCTCACCCGGCGTATCCTGGTTCACGAAGTGGCGCATCGGAACGGAGGGGACGGCGAGAAGGGCCATGTCGCCGAGATCGAGCGGATCCACACCGCGATCGAAGAGCACCTGCTCAACCGGGAGTAGGCCGCGATGTTCGGAATCTACGATGTGGTGTGCATCCTGCACAATGAAACGAGGGGTACTTTTGTCGTCGGGTACTTTTCGGATCGGGAACCTTGGGGGAGTTCCTTACGAAAGAAGATCCCCCTTGAGGGGAGGGTCCACTTAGTACCCGAACCTACGTACGAAAACGCGATTGTTGAAATCGCGGATTTCGGTAATCGCCATCAACTGAAATGCTCCGAGAGCCTCATCACCGAGGTTGTCTACCCCATTGATGATGTCTTTCGAGCAGAAGCGGGGCTGGGAATCGTTCAGTGGTCGGTGCCAAACTGGCTTCAGCTCCGAAAGCTCTTCACGGAAGTCTTTCCAGGTCGCCGTATGAAGACGAACGCCTGGACCTCCATCCTCGATACCGACCCCTTTGGTTGATCCTTGGCGCGGCTCTTCTGTAGAACAGGAATGAGCCAAAACGTCGAAGTCACCATCGCGGGACCTTCCGGAAATTCCCTCGTGATTTCGGGTCGAACCGAGATCTATCTGGACCCTGAGATCCCTTCGAGGACCGTCATCGACGAGATGACGAGCCTCGGGGAAGAGGGCGAAGAGTTGGGCATCACCCTCTGGGATGTGCTGTCCGTCATTCTCTACGCGCCGCTCGCCATCCTCACCGAAGAAAAACGCCTCCTCGATCGCTTTCTCGACGGGCAGGGTTGACCTGAACGAAGACTTGGGTTTCGAAGGCTGAGGCCCGAAACCACAATCCCCGAAGGGGGCAATGTCCGGGACATTGCCCCCTTCGGCTTTCCATCCCCTGAAAGTCTCTCCCAAGAAAAGATCCGAAAGTGTTGATCGGATGCGGCGGACTTCTGTTGGACAGACATCGGACGCAAACAAGCCGAGCAGATGAAAAGGACCCTACCATGACCACCGCGAACACCACCAAGTCCCCCACCGTCAAGCACTACAAGTCGCCCGTCGATCGCCTCAAGGCCGGCGGTCTCGATGTCATCCGCAGCCCCGAGGGCTTCAAGGGTGCCCTCTCCGCCTTCAGCTTCGCCCCGGTGGATCACCTGCTGGCCCACCCCCGGCAGCACCTCCCGCTCGACCCCGAGATGGTCACCGACATCGCCGAGAACGGCGTCCAGAAGGACATCCTGGTCTACGAGGTCGTGACGGAGGAGATCGTCTCCGAGACCGGCGAGTACCGCCGCCAGCTCTTCATCCTCAACGGTGCCCGTCGCGTCAACCACGCGATGGCGGCCGAGAAGATGAACCGCTTCAACGGGTTCCTGGCGGAGGACGAGTTCATGCGCCTCAAGTTCCGCCTCTTCGAGGGGACGATGGTCGAGGCCCTGATGGAGCAGCTCCGCGACAACGCGGATCCGCTCAAGGTCGCCGACAGCGTGGGCACCCTGGCGGTCATGATCTCGAAGCTGCTCCGGCTCGGGATCTCGAAGGAGAAGATCGTCTCCAAGTGCCCCAAGGGGATCGGCGCGGTCGAGGTCGAGGCCCTCACCCAGTGGTCGAAGCTGACCCCTGAGGTTGCGGCCCGCTTCGAGAGCGGCGAGGCCCCCATCGGGCTCCTGGCGGCCGTCGTCGCGGTTCCCGAGTCGAAGCAGATGGAGACGCTCGACAAGCTCCTCTCGTCCGGGGCGAAGACCTCCAAGGGAGCGACCCGGGCCCTCCGCAAGGAGTCGGCTCAGAAGAGCGGCGGGACGGGCGAGCGGCTTCACCCGAAGCGGGTGGCCAAGGTCATCGAGGCCATGGGCAAGCCGACGAAGGGCAGCTTCGCGGACGCCTTCCTCAAGGGGATCCTCTTCGTCGAGGGCAAGCTGGACCTCGCGGATCTCCCCGCGGACGTGCGGGCGCAGGTCATGTCCTTCCTCCCGGCGACGGTCACGGTCACCGCGAAGTAATCACAAGGGGAGAGACCTGGTTGATCGCCGGGTCTCTCCCCTTGTAGAGTACACAAGCTACACAGAAAGGACGAAAAGTGCTAAGACGATAACCCCGCGCCTTGTGGGGTCGAAAGAGGAAGGGACCTGGATCCCAACCTCGGGTATGTATAGGGAGCGCACCTATCCGTACCCCTGAGCCGAACCGAGGGTGACTTCAGGCTCTCCCTTCGTACCTCTCCCCCGAGGGTGCTGGCATTCGGGGTGGTTCGCTTCCGAAGCTCAACAGGTAGAGCAGCGGATTTCAAATCCGCCGGATGAGGGTTCGAGTCCCTCCGGGAGCACAAACGTTACGCAGGTTCGGTTTCGATCAGATGGTCCCAGCCTGTCTTCCCCGAGTGTTCTCGCTCCAAGCGAGCCTCCTCGGCATTGAGAAGAGTATCAGCCTCGTCGAGAAGCGCCAAGAGTTGGCACCCTTCTTCGTGAACCCCGCCTTTCACAGACACGGAAACCATTTTTCCGTCCGGCTCTCGCTTTCGAATTGTGCGTGATCCGTATTCGGGAGCGTCGCACGAAGTACAGCACGGACTGTATTCGGGATGGCACCCGCACGAAGTGTTGTACTCTCCTGCCCATTGTGTCTCCCGGAGCTTCTCAGCGAGATCCCGGATGAGGTCGAGGGGAGTGCGGGGATCAGCTTCGTCGTTCATTTCGAGTCCTCCTCAACAGAGAGAAGCTGGACAGCGGGATGACCCGAGCTGGCGAGTTGGTAAATAGCCAGCTCGAGGAGCACGCCAGACAAGGTTTTCTGGTGCCCTTCACAGGTGCTCTTTACCAGGGCATCGACCTCTTCAAGAGTATCGATGCCAAACTCTTTCCCAACGCAGAAGAGGCACATCACGCGGCCTCTTTCAGAGCCAGGGGCAAACCCTGCATGAGAGACTTCGCCCGCGGTTCGAAGGCGATGGCCGTCAGCTCGTTGTTCAGATCCGGCTCCTGGAACGGCGCAATGTGGAAACCCTTCTTTTGGGCCAAGACCATGAGAGCTTGAAGCGCTTCCTCGTTCGGGACCGCCTTCATGATGAGCGTATTCGACGTGCGATACCACTCACGATCGATTTCGGGGTGCTGCTCCGAGAACTCCCGGAGGGCGTGGGCGGATTGTATGGCCTGTTGACCAGGAAGAAGATCAGCGCGAGTCACGAGAAAAAGCTTCGAGCACATTGAAACACCTGTTGAGAACAAACCTCAGCCCCGACCATCACGCGATGGCCACGAAGAGAACGAGACTTCTCGTTCTCGCCTAAGCTGGCAGCGAGTTCAGTCCCAGACGTACGCGATCCAGAGGAGCGCGAGCTGAGCCTGAACCCACTGCCAGCGAGACGACTTCATCACAGCGAAACCACCATCTCCGCCGGAGTCTGGACGGGCTTCACCTGTGGGCGTTCCAGAGGCGGGAGCGCCTCTCCCTTGAGCCAGGCCTCGATCTGCTTCGTCGTCCACGGGATGAGCAAAGTGGGGCTCGCGTCCTGGCACGAAAGAGACGGGCGCAGCCTCTCCTGGAGAAAAAGACGAATCTCTCCCGCAAGCCAGGACGCGCTCGGCTTGTTGTCCTCCCGGCACTTGGCCTCGAGCTGAGCGTACGACCGACCACGGAGCGCTCCGTAGGCGAGGAGGAGGTAACGGGCCTTCTTGCCCTCCTCCCGCTTCACAACCCACAGAGCAGCCCGTGCCGGGCCCATCTCCGGGCGACGGAAGGGCTTCAACTCCGCCTTCCCCACAGTCGGCTTCTCCGAAGCACGGCGCTCGGTCTGGATGGCCGCCACCTGCTCGCGAGCCTCGGGCTTCCACTTGAGCCCATTGATCTGTGCCCGGATGCCCTGGATCGTCTCGACCTGGGCCTTGATCTCACTCTTCATCGCCGCATTCACGTTGTTCATGACTCTCTCCTTCGATTCGTTCGGGGTAACCGTTCGCGAAACGAAAGATGAGGGCGGCGCTCTGGCGTTTTGGGGGATTCAGAAGACGGCGTATCGCATGGCGAGTACCTTATACACCGGCTACGGTGTCGTCAATCGAGATCGTCACAAAGAAGATGCTCCCAGGCGGTCTTGTAGGGTCGGGCTGGTGCCGGATCTTGCTTCTTGAGCCGGATCGTCGTGGATGTGGCGTACTGCAACATCCTGCCCCCTGGTGTTTCGATGTGGGAGCGTTCTGCGACTTCTGCCTTGAGGACACGGAACGTGTGGTATTCACCGTTCCGTGTCCTCAAGGTGTAGGTTTCGTAGGCGTCGGGGTCCATCAAAGAACCTCATCGAGTAGGTGATGCCAGACCGTTTTGGATGACGTTGAGCGGGGCGGAGGGGGGAGCCTATAGCATTGCCCCCCTTTCGGGCCCTTCTTGTCCATCTTGATGACGGCCCCCTCTTTTACGAGGCGCACGAGAGCGGAGGACACGGAACCCGGGCTCTCAAAGATATGCCTTGCGATCTCCGAAGCAGTGATCCCCTGCCAGATCTTCAAGTCCCCCAGGATCTTTTCTTTGATGGTCACGGGTCAGGCTTCTCCCACCGGTTGTTTCCCTCCGAACAGCCGGTCCCACCCATTCCGGTAAGCATTTGACGAAACCATCGCAGGGCCTCCAGGGCTCTCCCTTGTCTCCCCCTTCGCGGTGACCTCTCCGATCACATTGAAAGTAGAACCCTCTTTTGGGTCGAGGATCAATGTGTGATTTGTGAGAGGTTGCCCCTCCTCACGAAGGCGAACTGTACCGACATGTATGGTATGATCCGCAGCATGTCGAACAGCGGGATAAATGCCACCCCCAAGATCGGGGCCCAGTGTGATCTCATCCTTGATCGGGCACTTCTTCTCTTCGCTCATAAGAATGACTACACCACACCCGATGGTGTAGTCGTCCCCTGGTAGAGGTTGACAGTGCCAAGCGAAAACCCAGAAGTCTGTGAACTATGGGAGACCACAAATGTCTCCACAGGTCTCCCCATTCGCGCAGTCGTGGTTGATACCGCTCCCAACCTTGTCACTTTCGTCAGTATGACAGGGAATCGGGTATCCGTACCCACAACCCGACTTTCCGAGTGGGCATTTGTTCAACGACCTCCCCCCAACGGGATGGTGTGCTCAAGACGTAGTTGTCGTCTGGCCGGAGTGCTCCGTCTTGACCGAGGGACCACTCCGGAATGGGTGTGCCCTCGGCACATGCCTCTCGGGACGCAAGCAACACTTGATATGACGAGTGTCCCTTCCGAAGCAAGATCACTCCAACCTATAGATCTCACCCCCTGCCCTTCTTGTTCTTCACCCTTGACCCGGCAAGGGGGTCAAGGTGAATTCAACCTTTGGGATTGCAGACGGTGCAATTATGCCTGGACCTCTGTCTCCCCGCCCCTTCCATCCCTGGAAGGGACTGACGAAGGATTCCCGACCTCAGGGTTCGATTGGTTTGATCATCTGGAACGCCTTCTCGTATTCACCCGAAATGTCGGACTACCCACGCATAGGATTGATCTTGACCCTACTGTGTGGGCATATCTTTATTCCAACAGAGAAGCCGAAGTTGTGCATGGGTCAGGAAGGCGTGCCTACCACACCATTCCGATCCTTGTGTTGGGGTCGGAATGCACCGTTCCGATCACAATACAAACAAGAGACCTAGGGCTCACAACATCAATGCCGGTGTCCCGTCTTGGAGGGCAACCTGGGCGGACGAGACTACCCGGGACAGGGAATAGCACCTTTCATGATTTCGAACGGGAAACGAGAAACCGCGGACTCCCTGTTCAAGATATCGTTTCCCGCTCAGGGATTCTCGTTTCGTCCAACTCGCGTATTGTGCCTGAAAGCTCTTCCACCGAGACGGGGGCATCAGAAGTCCCCACTGCGGGGTCTCTATGGATCAACCGATCTACAGGGGACCTCGTTGAAGTCGTGTCCCATTCCACAGGAGCCTTCAACGTCGAAGCTGTTGTCTTCCGGTTAGTCTCGGGGGGTGACAACATTCCAGAGCCTCAGAACACGATGCTCTGGAATGACTTCTTATCCCACCATCAACTCCGGTCGCCAAGTCCCTTGGGGCCGGAACCTACGGTCATTCCAGCTCCAGGTGAAGAGTGGGAGCATGTGGACAAGACTGAAATTGTGATCTTCTCGGTTGATCTCAAGCTACAAATCGTTTCGTTTGTAGACCAGAGCACAAAATACCGACGATCCCTACCACTCCACGAATTCAGCACAAACAATTGGCGGAGGATTGTTCGGCGCACAGCGTTCGAACATATCATGGACGATGAATTCTGACGGATACAGCTCAAGCTACCGTCCGCTCACCGAAGCGGGGCAATGGTGGGCTTTGCGTAACCCTGCAAGTCTGGTGCAAATCGTACAGGCAGGGGAATCCCGCGAATTCAATGGCACATCTGTACGTATCTGGAACTCCCGTGAAGAGGGAGTCGATGCCACATACATTATCCTCGATCGGAAAGAATTCGAGTATCTTTGGTATTCGACGAACTTCATTCCCTATGCGCCAGAGAACACGTACCGAATGGGGCAGATCTATATAGATCCCGTCACAGAACGTCTCTTCTTCATCGGCATGCCCGACGAACAAGACAGAGTTTGCGTCTTGGCATCATGGGTCGTAAATGACGGGCACTTCAGGAGGGCCGTCCTTTACCAAGATGGCCCTCCTCGTGCAGCTTCACCCGCAACCGAGTTCGTTCCGCTTATTTTGGGAGATGAGTTTGACTAGACGGGAATGGTTTTCCGTCGTTCTTGTTCGGTGGTAATTGCTGCGTGCGCTCGTTTCCAATCCTCGATGTGAAGGAGCAGAAACGAGCCGAAGCATGGGAGCCCATTGATGCTCCTCGGAAGGGCCTTCTCCAAATACTCGTAGACGCACCCGATAGTTTTCAAGCTATCTTGGTTGTATTGAGAGAACGCGCCGAACATGAGCGGCATGAAAACCATCTGCACATCGGACGAGTTCGGGACGTGGAGGTGCGTGAAAATTCTCCCGTCCAGAACTCCGAGTACGAAATTGCGGAGTTCCTCCTCGGTCATTCGAGAGATCGAGATCCCGGGGAGGAGATCGTCCCAAGCTTCTACGAGTCCCTCAGGATCCGTTTCAAAAGGGAGTCCGCTCATTTACGTGCTCACCGGTTCGTGTATTGGTGGAGTGAATCGCCGTTGTGAATGCGGCGGATCACTTCAGCAAGAAAGCGATCGATGCTGATCTGGTGGATCTTCCCCGTCGCCTGCATTTTTGGGGAGAGCGGAATCGAATCGGTGACGATGACCTTGCCGATACGTGAGCCGGCCAGGTTCTCAGCAGCCTTCCCCGAGAAGACTCCGTGAGTTGCACAGGCATCAACGCTCGCAGCTTCAGCGTTGAAGAGCCCCTGGACGGCGACGCTGAGGGTCCCCGCTGAATCGATCATGTCATCGATGACGAGACAGCGCTTGCCCTTCACATCTCCGATGATGTGCTCGACCTCAGCCTCACCTGGACGAGGCCTCTTCTTGTCGATGATCGCCAGGTCTCCTTGGACGAGCTTCGCGTAGGCACGGGCTCGAGCCACGCCTCCTGCATCGGGGGAAACGATGCACGCGCCCATGTACTCTCTCTTGAGGTAGGCCTCCATCGCGTGGCTGGCGTAGAGGTTCACGACGGGGATCCCATTGAAGAAGCCGGCGATCTGTGAAGCGTGGAGGTCGACCGTGACGACTCGCTCCACCCCCGCAGTGACGATGAGATCGGCGACGAGCTTGGCGGAAATCGGAGACCTCGATTCGGCCTGACGATCCTGACGGGCATAGCCGTAAGAGGGTATCACGGCGGTGATACAACCCGCTTCAGCCCTCCTGAGCGCGTCGACCATGATGAGGAGCTGCATCAGGCTGTCGTTGACCGACGAACCGTCCTGACCTGTGCACGTGGGCTGAATGACGAAGACATCCTTGCCTCGAACGCTCTCCTCGATCCTCACCCTGCACTCGCCGTTGCTGAAGCTTCCAACGAGTGCACGCCCCAGCTCGATTTCGTCGAGCGCGAGGCAGATCTTATCAGCAAGCGTCCTGTTTGCCGACCCACTGAAAATCACGAGCTGCATGAGATCTCCGATCCGGATGTTTCATTGAAGGGCTTCCAGAAGCCCTTATGTACTGAACCCCGACGCAAGCCAAAAATCTTTCCCACCTCATCGACCCCTTGGGCCAACCCGTTCTTGTACCCCTGGAGGATTCGGACCTTCTTGTTTTTCGCGGTGGTGTCGATCCACAGATCCCCAACACAAGGGATGGGATCTCCTGGAATGTCGCCTCTTTGTCCCGAACAGAGAGTGCAGAAGTCCTCATGCGAGGGCTCTCCGCAAGCATTGCACTTGAGCATCACAGCTCCATCCCGAGCTGGGCAAAGAGTTCGCGGTTGTACTTGGAGAACGAGCGGCAAGCTGGCGTCAGAAGAGCCGCGGGGGGCACCCAGGCAACTACACCAGATTCCTTCGTGGAGATGGTTCCCTGCCACCTCGTGACGAGGAAGGTCTGGACGTAAAGAGGTCCGTCCACCCGCTCGAAGACCATCCGGGCATGGAGCACTTTGAGCCCCGTCTCCTCGTAGACCTCGCGGACCATTGCCACGAAGGGATTTGAATCCTCGAGTTCGATCCCCCCTCCAGGGAGGCCCAGGTCGTTGGGATCGTTCTTCCTGGAGACGCTGAGGACTTGTCCCTTCAGGAGGATGAGGGCCGCGACGGCGTTGACCTTCTTGTTTTCCACGGGAATCCTTTCCCATCCCTTGTGCGGAGGACTTCCTCCCATTGAGGCGGTAACGTCGTGGGTAAAAAGAGGGGTCGTCATGTTCGTTCTACAAGGGCGAGAAGTTCTCGATCAACCTCTTGCCTGGTCATCCGCGAACATCTCGACCGAATTCTCGATCGGCTCGAAAGACTCCTCTGTGACCAACGCCTCTCCGTCATCTTCCAAACGAAGACGGGTTTCGAGGATCTCGCGAATTCCGGCGTATTGAACGAGCAACCTGGCTCGCACCTCAGCGCGGCATGCCTCGGGCAGCTCGTCGATCGATCTCACGTAGTGCTCGACCCCATTGACGGTGATCCCCCACCGAATGCCCGTTCGGAAACCCGGTTCCAGGCTGCGGATGTTGTAGTCGATGAGAGGGGCGCGTCGTCTCCAGGAAGAGAAGGCTTTCCAGCCTGCCACGAATGGCCAGGCGATGAGTTGGCAGCCCCGCCACCACAGCACAAAGAGGAGGCAAAGGCCCCATCGAACCCCACGGATGATCGTTCGAACCACGGCGATGGTCAAGACAACGATCACGTGTAATGCTTGTATGGATTCTCGTGTCATGTCTGTACGACTCTTTCTCGCGCCTAGTACACGCCGGGAACCCCAAAGCGATAAAAGAACCGCTTCAAGAGAATCGTCACATCCTCATCCGGGATTCCCGGGCAATGTTCACGAATGATGCGATCCCCTGAAACCGCCATCTTTGAAGTGTGCTTCGACCAACGATCCCCCGCCAAGACGAAAGTCTCCCAGTGTTTCTGGACTACTCCGAAAAGCTCCTCCTCAGATAGGGTAGCTCCGGGAATCGTCGAGGGCTTGAGATCGTCCCAGTAGGATTTCAGGTCATCCGACATAGCCGGACCACCTGAAAACCACGTCTTGCAGACGCGGCAGATCCACAGGGTCCAGCCGGAGGAGGTCGGTTTCACCTGCTTCCGACATGGCGGCCCCGGTCTTCGAGGAGATGTTGACTCGAGAGAAGATGCGATCCCCCAAGGTATATTCCTGCCCCAAGTCGAAGGTGACTCCTTCTTTGCTGAAGAGGTCCAGATGCGCGATCTGCGCATCTGCCACGACTCCGGCCAGCGGCCCACTCCCAACGATCCTGTAGGTGTTTATCATGGGAGTTGTACAATTCGACGAGCGACCCGATCAACGTCTCAGTCGTCGAAATGTATCGTCAGCTTCAACTTCTCAGGAGCCCATCCCGTACGAACATCGTACGGCTTCACGTTGGGGTCCGTCACGGTGGGGACGTTCTTGGAGTGATCCTGTGCAGCCAGCCAGGCGTGAAACCCGCAATCGCACACGGGAACGGGAGGCTTGTCCTTGGTCACCTTGAACCCAACGGAGACCTTGCGGCAGCTCGGATCGTGTACGCGGTTGGGGAAGTTCATGAACTTCCTACAGAAAGAACCCTCAACGGATCAACGGGGGTTGTTCTCGAGCCAGGCACGGGCAAAAAGAGTCGCACTCCAGAGCTGGCGATCCGCCCCGTAGCCCTGGCCCGTTGCCGGGTCGTACCACTCGCGGAAGCCTTCGAGCTTCTCGAGCTTCTGGAACTGATCCTGAGCCATGTCGGCGAACTTCTTGCTCCGCCCAACGCGGTTGCCATCAGGACCCGCGTTCCGCCACATCTTCATGAGCGCGAGCACGGAGAACCCCACGACGAAGGGCCAGACGACAATTCCGTCCGTCTGCTTGATCACGAGCTTCTCCTCAGCGGAGATTGGATTGTGCTTGCACTGGATCGCGACTCCGCTCGGCGTATCGACAGAATGAAATCCTTGCAGCACATCATCGTAGCAGTCCGGGTCGATCACGTCGTGGAGGACCGCAAGCGAAGCTCCCAACGGGTCGAATCGCGTATTGCCTCCCCAGTCTTGGAGAAGGCTTCCCTGCCAGAAGGCATCGTTGATGCGCTTCTTCATCCGCTCGGCTTGCCCCTCGTAGTTCCGGTACTTCTTCACCATGAGGTTGTAGGCGTGACAGAGGAGGGAGTTGTTCGTCAGGAGCGCTTTCTTCCCAAGCTGCTTCTCCATCGTATCCCGCCAATCGCACCCCAGAAGCAGACCCGTATCATCAAGCAAGTTCCGCTTGATGTACCGCATCGCGAGTCCAATGCTCGCCAAGGAGACGGGGAGCTTTCCAGTCGCTTCCTCGAACTCGAGGGCCGCGATGATATAGAACAGCTCGCTGTCCCTCGTGCCTGGAGTGAGCTGGGCAAGCTCACCCTGGAGGTAGCGCCCGAGCATGAAGGAGACCTTCCCATCTCGAAGACTCCGCTTCGTCTTCTCCACGAGGAATCGAGCATGGCCCGCGGGTCCGTCGAGGAACAGGATGGGAATTCTTCCGTCGACCTCTTGGCGCTCCTCGATCGACTGAAGGTGCTTCGCCGCGATCTCCGTCTCCCCAAGGGAAAGAAGGAGAGGCTGTATTGCGAGCCCGAAATCCCTCGTCCAGCACTGCCGGCGATAACGGGAGGGATCGGCCCACACCCCGTTGTCCCCAATGCATTCCTTGAGAATACCGTGCGCCTGGAATACCCTTTGTCGTGAATCAATCATAGGGATTTCTTACACCGATCAGTCCCACCAAATGCGGAGGATGCCGTCCTCATCAAGATCGCATTCGTCAGGCCGAAGTTTGCCGATGATCTCAACGATCTCAGGCGAAGACTTCTCGGGCAATTCAAGGAAGAGTTCCTCCACATGATCGTCCTCCGCAACCCAGGCCTTGACTCCCCATTCCTTGAGCAAAAGAATGGCGGGCTTTGCATCGCTCAGTCCATCGCTGATACTGCCTTCGGTATCGCTCTCCAAGAAGCGCACTGCGTCAATGCGCTTTTCCCAATTCCTGTGCGCCATAAGCCCTCCTACGTGATCAGATCGAGATCTTCGAGTGAGACCATCACCTTGTCCGCATGCTCGCAAGCAAGGAGAAGCTTCTTTGCAGCCTCCTTGCTTTTCCAGCCTTGTATCAGCCAGAGGGACAGATCAAAGTGATCCCCTACTTCTTGGGCGTTCTCCTCAACCTTCTTGACGATCTTTTCGTCCGAGGGGAATGTCCACCCGAGCCAGCGCCGACCGAATCGCTGTACCCAGCTCTTCTCGATCGTTTGCTTCAACGCCTCGACCTCGGCCTTCTTGAGCTTCGCTCGGTGTGCCTCTACACGTTGGAGACACTCCGTGGCCAAAGAACGAACCTTCTCCGATGGAAGCTCGACAAAGGATCCCTCACGTTGCGTTGAATTCCAAATAGGGACGATCATGGTGAAATCCGCCATGGGTATTGTGGAAAAACAGCGTAACACCTGTACCAGTTACGGTTCCAGATGTCTACCCATTGTTGGTTGTATATGTTGTGTCTCTCTCGTTCGTAGGTCAAATCATCGCCGTACGTGAATCGAGACAACGCCTCAGCACAACGAGTACAGGCAATCCCCTCGTGAGTTCCCCTCCCTTCATTGTATTGCTTCCACGTCCACCATCCGTAGATGCGCGGGGACAGGAATACGAAAAAGAGGAGAACCCCGATCACATACCCGAGGTACTTCGCGAATCGAGGGGAGAACACACATCACCTTTGGGGCTAGAACCCGAGCTGCGTAAGGCTCCCGTCCAAATCTGACCCGCTGAATTGACAGTCAAAGTCCACGTAGGTCTTGTCGTAAATGTCTTTCTTAACCTTCACGTTTGTGAAGGCGGCGCCTGCCCAAATCGCTTTGGCAAATCGTTCCGCAAGAGCCCTGCCCTTGGCACCCCTTTTGGGAATACCCCAGTTCATGGAGTCAGGACGATCTACGTCGCTCCACACGGGAGTCACCACGAAAGTCGTGTCTTTCTGTGGTGTGATTCGAACGTCGATGATTTGGGGCGTTTTCATTTTGGAACCGTAGTTTCAGCCCCTCTTCGGGGGACGGAGAACCTTGAGCGCAATCCCCATCTTCTTGGAGAGCTTGAGCGCTCGACTCATCGCAGCACAGAACCGGAGCTTCGTCCGCGGATTGTACCACTTGACGAAGTAAGCCAGATCGATCAGCCCCGCTTGGCTGTAACAGAGAGGCTGGAACCGTCTCGCGTACTTCGCAGCTTCGTGGAGTGCATCGAGCCAGGGGAGTCCTGTCTCACCTGCACTGTCTCGAGAGACGTACTTGTCGAACCAGCGCCGCTTCGTGATGTAGGCCTCGACCATCTCAACGGGGAGATTCTCCTGTGAGAGAATCGGAGGTCTCTTCCCCGAGTCGTCCGGCTTGATGACGGTCTTCGTTCCTTCGAACCACACCCAATCTTCGTCGACCGTCCCATCTTCGGGATCGATCTCCGACCATTTGAGCACGGGATGATGAATGATGGGTTGGAAGCCGTTCTTGTTCGGACCCTTCGTCGTGGGATTTCGAAATCCATGAAGCTCAGGAATCGCGAAGAGCGTCCGCGTCCCGTCTTCGTTCTCCTGCGTCCAGTGCCCCTCGTAGGCGGATTTTCCTGGAGCTTCGAACGATGGGACGGGCTCCGGAATTGCCGCGAGCGGGACTCGTACCACGAAGAGAGCCCGAGCCCCAAAGAACGTTTTCGTCCTTCCCTTCATGAGGATCTTGCGGACTGTTCGACCGTTCATCTTGGGGGTCCTTACACCGAAGGGATCGGAATCCGGCGATCGATCTCGGCGGTGACTTCATCCCGGCGTTCTTTGTAATCGTCAATCCGAAGCTTGGTCCCCCAGCCGAGACCCACGACTTTGTATCGTTCCTCGTTGGGAAGCAGGTAGGAGATGAACTCCGCAAGAAGTGCCGAGGTGGGCATCGTCTGCACAGGAATTGCAGGGACACGATGGTGTGCATCCTCGGCACAGACGAAGGCACCTTCGGCGGTCTCGAACGGACGGCTCACTTTTCTTTCTTCATGGCGCGGTACATCGCCATGGAAGTCTTGTAGGGCCAGTACCACGAAGACCCCCGTTGAGGTCTCACGCCGATCCTCTTGGCATGCCGAGCACCCTTCCCCCGAACCACCCGGACGTTGAAAACGACCTTCATGCTCCCTCCTGAAGAAGGGGAAGCCCCTGATCGAGCGACGCGAGGTTCTTCTCTCGCGTCATCTTCTGGTAGAGCGAGCTGAGGAGCATGAGCTGCTTCTCGAACGGCGTCTCCGCCTTGACCGTGAGCCGAATCTCCGACCCCGGTGGAGAAAGAGCCCCCAGGTTCAAGGCCTCGTTTTCCAGAAGGAGCGGGATGAACGCCTTGAAAGGGTTGTTCTCGTAGGTCATGTCCAGCCATTCGAGAAGGCGGTTCTGCGAATTCGCATAGTCGCCGGAATCGAACTTGACCAGCTCCGTGTACACGCACCCCTGAGGGGAACACGACATGCTCCCGGGACCCTGTGACGCCAGGGTGACCCGAACGACCTTCATGGTCGCGGTCTCGATCACTGCCAAAAGATGTGCGGCCATTCTTGCCTCGTTAAATTCTGCGGTCAATCTCACGAGCAAGAAGTGCCCGTCGAGCCTTGAGTTGTTTCGTCAGCCGAGCGGTCTCCAGAGCGAGGTACTCCGACAAGAGTTTGGGGAGAGGCATCTGAGCGATCTCGGCGGCCATCCCGTATGTACAAACAGAGACCCGCGGGGATCAACCCGCGTCCGAGGTGATTCCGTAGACGATTCCCGAGGGAGCCGTTGCTTGGTAGACCCCTCGCTCCTGAAGAGATCCGTTGAGCCGGTCCCACACGTCGACCTCATCGATGGGGAGCGCCGAGCGTTGCTCCAACTTGTCAACGATCCACTCCAGGGGCATCGTCAAACCGTTCTCGTGGAGAATCTCCACGATGAGATCGTCCAGGTCGTCCATCTCTAAGCTACTCCTCAAAGAGCGCCTAGATCAACTTGTCATCGATCTGGACGAGCGCCGTGAAAACCGTTCGAGCCAGAATGTCGCTCCGGTCCAGGATCCCGTGCGTCAGCGTCTTGTGAGGGTTCGCAGGATCCCCCCCCAGCCTCTTCGCAATGACCGAGCCCACGGTGATGTCCTTGGGGCTCTCCATCGCCTCCCGCACGTAACGGGTCGGGAAGGTGATGCCCTCCGAGTTCGCACGGTAGATCTGGCCGTCGTAGCGGACGGACACAACCGCCGCATCCACATAGCGGCAAAGGTCAGGCTCCACGTTGTGGACGGTCTCCCAAACGCCGTTCTCGGCCCCGATGAAGATCTCCTCGTCCCCCTCGATCTCCGAGCGGAGCGATCTCGGGAAAAGCCTCTCCGCCTCCGAAGCCCGGTGATCCGCTCCCCGAGTCGTCTCCCGAAGACCCCACGGCTGCTCCGGAACGATCGACACGATCCCCTCGACGCACACGAGTTCCGCAGACCCCACCCTCTTGAGAAAAGCCCAAACCAGACGATCCGTGATCTTGTCCGTCTGAACGAGATCCCGAAGCATGGCCTGAGCCTTCTCGACCCCGAGCTTCTTGATCGCCGATCTTTCCGCAAGTCCGATCTTCATCTTCATTTCTCCTGGACGTGAGCTTCGTGCGCGAACCATCCCTCGATGAAATTCCCCATCCGACGAGCGTAGGTCTGGAGACGATCAGCTTCCGACCGAATCCGATCCTCCTCCCACTCCGGAGGCATGGCAAGCCACAAGAGATAGCTGAGGGAACCCTCTCCCATGGGGGTCATCTTGAAGACGAAGGGCCAGGTCATATGGCGATCCTCTTGGAACCGGATGATCGGTTCCAACTGCTCCTTCGTGTGAGCGTGTCCCTTGTCCGCCGAGATTCCCTCCTCCTTGAGGCGCTTGATCTCGATAGATGAAATTTCTCTTTGCATGTTCATCCCCAAGGGTCTTCCTGATCGAGCTGATCCCAGGCCGTCCTGCCAAGAGACTTCTGGCTTTCCTTCTGCCCCCACTCCCTCTGCAAGTTGGCTACCTGGCGTGCCGACAGCTTCCACTCCAGGGAGACCTGCCCATCCTCAAGGATGTCGCCGTCCCGTCGAAAAGCGCAATTCTTGCCCGACCACGCATACGGCATGATCCTCACGTTGCCGTCATCGTGAAGCTCCCCCGCCCCAACGCGCATACGCGTGTTAAAACCAACATCCGAGATCAGCACGTGATTCTCGGGAACCTGCACCAACGACGGAGCCCCCGACATCTCCCCCAACAACTCCGCGAACGTCCAACTTCCGACCACCAAGCAGACCTCGAAACCACGCCGGGCATCCGACAACTCCCGAAGGAACTTCCGAAGCACTTCCAGTTCCAGCATGTCCGCTTGGGGTGTGAACCGCCCAGGGTGAATGTAGACAAATCGGATCATCAACATCTCCTACCCCGAAGCTCCTACCCCGATCAACCCAGCTCCCCTGTAAATTCGAAGGATGGCGTCCACCGCTTCCCCAAGCGTCGCCCCCTCCTCACGCTGTAAACGCTGCCGCTCCACAGCGACAATCACGGTGTACCCACCGCCCTCCTCCCCAAGGATCACGAAGGGTTGCGTGTAGACTCGGATCCCCCCCTCATCATCTTGCCCCACACCCCCCTGGACACAGAAGCGCGTGTCCACTTCCCTCACCTGGAAAATCAGACCCGCTTCTTCCAAGCGCTTGAGAGGCTCGTCCATCCTCTTCTCTTACCCCGAATCAGAACGGAAGGTCGTCCTCCCCATCCTGATCGACGATGGCCTCCAGACGAGCCACGACCGGCCCCCGAACCTCGTACGAAACGTCCTCGCTCGACTCCGGCAAGGCGGCATCCGCCTCCGCCCGCGTCCCATGCTCCGAGACCAGCGAGAGGTCCTCCCCCATCAGAGCGTCCGTCAGCCGGCAGAAACGGGGCGCCGATGCCACCACCACGAAACGACCCGCCGCCACAGCCTGGCGAATCGCTCCCCGATCATCCCCAGCTTCCCTGTGCGACAGGGCCAACGCCGCCTCGAACTCGGAGGAGAACGCTCCGTACTCCGCTTCCATCTCTTCACGGGCAGGGTCGACACAGCTCATATCGTCGTAGCTCATGCCCCTACTACATACCCTCCCGCAATCAGATCAACTCCCTCAGCCGAATTAGAGCTTCGGAGCCAAAAATTCGCCGAGTAAAAAATCACGTCCCCACGAAAAGTAACCGGGCAAGAAATTTTGACCCCCATTACCGCCCCACTGGAACTCCTCGATCGCTGTGTTCGTGTGATCTGGATGAGCCCTTTTCGGCCTATGTCGGACCTCGAAAAGGATAATGAAGCGGTTCTGCCCTCGGTGTACTTCAGGAGATGAGCGACAACATCGAGTCAACTATCGAGGAGCAGAAAGTTCTTCGAGAGATGCAAGACAGGCTCATGGCTGTCTTTGAACAGATGCCCTTGCCCGAAGCGTTCAAGAGGCTCGTGGTTGGGCTTCAGCTCTGTGCTGTCTGTCCCTCGGTTGAGGCAGCTCGGTACAACGCTTGGCTGAGCCTGTCTCGAGCTTGGCGTGAGCTTGAGCTTCCTGAGGCTGATCTGGAAGTCTACCAGAAGCGCGTAGGCTTCAAGGGTTGATCTTCCAGGGGAGGCCCCAGGGGGCCGGCTTCGAGAAGCGGGCTCGACCCTTCTGTGAAGCGATGCTCCCAAAGGAGGGCTCGAACCAGGAGGGGTACTGCTCACGAAGGGCTTCCCAGATGATGGTCTTGAGATGCTTCATGTTTTCAGGATCCTCGTCCGTCTCGAAGAAGACTTGCACGGTCTCATCGAGGGAGGGGCCTCGCGTGTAGGAGCGGGTGAACTTCTGTGCGTAGAGGGGCATGGGCTAGTTCTCTTCGGGCGAGGGGTAGGTCTTGAAGGACCACTTGGTGTCCTTGGGCAGGTTGGTGTCGACCCAGATCTGAGCCTGGGCCTCATCCTGGAACACCCCACGGCTGAGCACGTTGAAGGGCCCCTTGGCTGAGGTCGGGTGCCACTCCGTCCGAAGCTTCGGGTTGGGCTCGAAGGGGATGATCACGCTGACGTAGGGCATGGGTTTCAGGGCTCGCCGAGAAGGGTGTTTGGGGTGAGGTAGACATCGAGGTGGCCGAAGATCTCGGCCTGGTATTCGGCCAGCGTCCAGCCGTGTTCCTGAAGGGCCTGGGCGGAGAGCTTCTCCCGGCCCGCTTCGACCTCAGGGAGGAACTCCTCTTGGAGGATCTCTCGGTCGAGCCTCGAGGCTTCGTTGCACAGGGCGGCGAGCTGCTTCTCGAGGGCCATGGCCTCGAACCGGATCACAGTAAGTTCGTCGAAGAGGACATTGAAGGGAGACTTGGCGATCATGGCTCTCCTACAGGTCCGGGCTCTTCTGGATCAACCTCGAGGCCTTCAATCAAGTGCTCCCAAGAGGTGGGCTGCTTGAGCCAAACGATAGAGAGCGCGTCTACGAGGGCTCTCTTCTCTTCCCCCACGAACAGCTCAACACGGAAAGGCCCCCCGTGTTGGTTCATCCGGATGACCCTGGACCGGGCCTCCTCTGGGCTCATACTTTCCAGAGTGGCGAAAGGCGTCCCCCTCAAGCCGATGAAGACCGCTCGGTACCGCATCATGGCTCAGAAGGGAAGATCGTCGTCGCCGAACAGGTCGGCCAGAGTCTTCCCCTGAAGAGGAGCGGCCTTCGACTCGGGCTCGTACGAGAAATCACCCCAGCCTGGGGGCGGAAGGTCTCGCGCCTCCTGAGCTTCCAGGTCGCGGTCAGCCTCGTTGGGCCCTTCGAAGTCGAACGTGTTCATGCTCCTCCTACAACCAGAAGACACCACGGATCAACTCCCCTCGCCAATGGAAAATTCTGTGCCAACTCAGCCGAGAATTTCCGGGCTCAGCTTGACTCAACGGAGCAATTACCGTGTGCCCGGAAATCGGGATGAAAAGCTGGTGAGCGCTTGACGGTTGCGCTTTTGGGGTGCGGCTCGGGGGCCAGCTTCGGGGTCAGGCTTTCCGGTTTGGGTCTACGGGCTCCTGAGGGATGGCCGTCCCCATCCGGAACTTCGGTACATAGCCGGGGCATCGAGGGTCGAAGGCGCACTTGCCGTTGGCGAAGTGGTTGTTGGGTGGGTAGCCGCAGTGGGCGCACTTGACGATGCCCAGATCGAGGGCTTCGTCCATGGTGAGGGAGACGACGAGAGGGGGCATGGTTTTTAGTCTACAGGGTCGAGGCGAAGGGGATCATCAACCTCAGTCGAGACAGGAAGCGCCCTTCCGCGTGGGGTGCTTCTTCTCCTGGTAGGCTCTTCGCTGTGCGTCCGTCACATCGCAGTGGCCTTTGCACTGAGGGCACGTCACCGAGAAGTCTCCTCGCTTGGCCCGCACCTCCCCATATCCTTCACAGAGGTCGCACATCTCGCAAAGCTCGATGGCCTTGAGCTGCCCATCCTTCTGGAGAGCGCAGGGGCGGAGGGCGACCGTCCAGAGAAGTGTCTCCTTGTTGTAGGAGATCTTGACCCATCGTGCGGCTTCGAGCTGACGGTCTTGCGGGCTCGGCGCCACCTTCATGGTGACGGGTTTTTCCCAAGCGTGGAGGTGGCGCAGGCGTTCGATGGATCCGCTGAACGTACCAAGAGGGCCGGGCATGTCTCTCCTACAAGGTCGAAGGCTGTGGGATCAACCTGCCTCTTGCTCGAGCTAAGGCTTGACTAGAGGCCAGCCTTGGCTCGAACCCGTGCTTGGGTGTGGGGCAAGAGACGCTTTCCCGCTCGAAGGGCGATCCATTCTTCGTCAGTCAGAAGGTAGGACTTGTAGGATTCGGGGCATTCGCCAGGGATAGGAGGCGGATTTGGGGAGATCCAGCGTTCGGGATTGCTGGCTCCACCTGTGGCCTTCAGATTGAGGTAGATGGACAGGTGCTCGTACCTCACGTGTCGGAGGATGGGGGCGTTGCTGGGGAAGACGAGGCCTCCCTTGAAGTATTTGCGTCCGTTGCGGGTCTCGATGAGAACGAGGGGCTGCCCGATGGCGTTGCAACGGAAATAGGTGATACGTCCTCGACGGGTGAGGGGCTTGTCGAAGACGCTGGTGATGATGCACTCGCGTCCGTTCCTTTGGAGGACATCACCTGAGTCGAATTTGGTTGGGCGAGGCATGAGGGGTCCTACAAGGTCGAAGGCTGTGGATCAACCTCCGGTGTAGGGGCTCTGTATGAACGAAAGCAAACTTTTGGCGAGCATCTCACGGGCGTTTCGAGCAATCGAAATGTGCGACCTTCGAGTTGGGGCGATCTGGTTGCACCCTCGGGAAATTCTCACTTTGGGGACGGATGCACCAGGATTCTTCGACAAGGTGAACGACCCTCGGGTGAAGGCGAGCTACATGGACGTGGTGGGGGCGCCTTTTGAAGGTCTTCTCTTTGGGGCGAAGGTCTTCTCTTCGGAGGTTGTCGTCCCGGGGCACATCGCCATCCTTCCGGATGGTTTTCAGGCGAAGCTCACCGATTCTTGTGCGAGCTTCAGCTTGGGCCTCGAGCCGTAGCGAGGGTTTTTCCGTCCTTCTTGGAAATTCGCTTCGTGGTGAGTACGAAGCGGCTACCTTGCGTGTACCTGGCGGCTACCAGAGGTTCTCTGAGAAGAGCTGTCCGCAGTAGATTTTGGTCTCGTCCTTGATCTGGCCGAAGAGGCGGGCGGAGACGAGGGCCTGTTTCCGGTTGAGGAAACGTCCAGATTCGTCCAGGAACCCTTGCTCGTCGTTGTCGACGCAAGGGACACCCGTTTGGGCCACGATGTCCCAGATGACATCGTGGTGCCGGTTGGGAGGGGGCAGGGAGTAGACCTTCCCCTGGAACCGGATGGCGACGTGGGTGATACGGGTTCGCTCGGACATGGGGAAATCCGTCCTTCTTGGAAGGCCTGAGTCTACAGGAGGTCTATCCGGCGTCCTCGTCGTTTGGCTCTTCGTCGTTAGCCCAATCGATATCTTCGGGGTCGATGTCCCAGCCGGCGTTCGAGGCGAGGGAGATGAGAATTTTGAGGGGATCGGCACCGGGCTCGACGTACTTGGCGAGCCAGGCGATGAGGCGGAATCCGTCCATCTCCGCGTGTCGGAGGAGGTTGCGATCAGCCACAGCTTGCATGAAATGCTTGGGGTCTTCCCAGTTATCCCAGGCTCGCTTCGCGTCCTTGTACTTCTGCAACTCCGTGTAGGAAGCGGAGGGGCTGGGTTGGACCGGCTCGGGGGGCCTCTTGTTGGGTTTCTCGGGCTGGAAGCCGTAGAGCTTCTTGAGGGCCACGAATTCGTCTCTGGAGAGGGCGGAAGCCCCATGACGAACGGGGTTTCCGAGGAGCTGCAAAAGTTGACCCGCTCTCGGGGTGGTGACGGTGCTGCCGTTTGCTTGGGGGCGGTTCATGAGAGATCTCCGGGGATTGGGATCCAAGCTTTGCTGGCCTTGTCCCACATGCGCCAGACGCCGATCTTGATGTAGAGGTAGAAGTAGGAGCCAGCGATCGAGCCGGCGAATTCGGCGTAGCCGGCCGGGTGGGGCCAGGTTTGCGCCTTCTCGGCGGGGTCCAAGAGCTGCGTGCGAAAAGGGTCCTGTTTGAGGGCTCGAATGTCTCCGAGAGCCATGAGGGCCTGGACGCGCTTCCTTGTGTCCCAGTGCTTCTCGAGGAGGGGCTTCATGTACGACGGGTAGCCGTCGTAGTGGCTGAAGATGAAGGTGATCGACCCGTTCGGGTTCTCGACTCCGATGTAGCTGTGCGTGCTCATAACGATTACCTCTGGCGGGTCGTTTGGTTCGATTGCTTTGAGTTACGCCAGCGACGTAAATCTTCGTCCTCGAAATCTTCGAGCGTCCATCCGTGTTCCCCGCAGACGATCCGGCACGCCTCCGTTCGGGCGTTGATGATGGTCATCCCCGGAATGTAGTTGTTGGGGTCGTCTCCACGAGCGCGGTACCATATGTCTGCACGCGCCCAAACGTCGTCGATGAGGGGTTTGAGCAGATCGTAGGGGGTGAGGGCCATGATCAGGCCTCGAGCTTCTTGATGGCGCCGTCGAGCATCTGCCCGAAGAACCCCTTGCCGTGCTCGACTCCGGGCCAGGGGACGTTCCATTCGGCGATGTGCTTTGCTCGGATGGCCTTGAGCTGGGCGATCAGGGGGGCGTTCTCTGCGGCTCGCCTCGCGTCGGCCTGTGCCCAAAGGTCGCACGTACAGCACGAGGGGCCGAGGGTCGGGAGGTGGGTCGGGTCGACCTTGCAGTGGAACAGGGGGTGATCGTTGACGGCCCTGTGCTCGGGGCAGAGCACGTCGTTCTCACAGGGGACATCGCACCAGAGGCAGAGGTTCATGAGGGTCCTACAGGGCAGGAGGGCGTTGGATCAACCCTACCAGTACAGCTCCCGGGTGAGAGCTACGAGGATCTCGTCCAGACGATAGAGCCGGTCGCTCTCCCGGAATTTTTTCATCGAGATGTCTGGCCATTTCAAGTTGAGCTTTTGCCGAGCAAGGCCGAACTCTTTCTGCTTCTCGGCGACGCGGAGCTTCATCTTGCTCGGGAGAAGAGACTTGATCTCCTCTGCGAAGGCCGCTTCTCCTTCGTCCGCGAGACGTTCGCACCAGTATTCGAGGCTCACGAGGTTTCCTCTTTCATCGCCCACTTGAGGTAGTCTTCGTTGTCGTTGTCGTTCGGGCGGAGACGCGTCTCGAACTCTTCCTCGCTGTAGACCTGAAGACCCTTCTTTTTGAGGATGGCCCAGGCGTAGGCGGCGGCCCATTTGTGGGAGCTGTCGGGTTCGCCACACGGGCCGCAGAGGCACGTCGAGATGATCTCGTTCAGGTCGGCCTCGAGGGCTTTCGCCTGTTTGTCGTCGAGGGTGAGGCTCACGTGGTTTTCTCTTCTTCCGCCCAAGCAACATCGAGCGGATTGTTGTCCGTGACGACCGCGATCCCGAAATCGTCGGCGTCGTTGACCGTGATGTACGCGTTTTCGGGCACGGAATGCCCCCCAAGACGCAGCGCTTCGATCAGAGCCTTCCGGGTCAGAGAGATCAGCATGGGTTTGGGATAGCTCACCATGTTTGATGTACACTCTTGGGGGTGGAAGGATCAACGTTCGGGGAGGCTTGCGACGTACTTTTTATTAGCTCCGCTTCCCCGTCTGGAGGTACTCCCAGTCCGCGTGGGCGTCCTCGCTCGCCTGGCCGGCGAGATGAGCCTGGCTGAAGTGCTCCATCTTCCGCTCCGCCTCGTTCTCGGCGTCGAAGCCCTCTTCCACGACGACACCCTTCCGGGCAGCCTTGATGGGGGCGTAGAAGCGCTCGGAGGCCTCAGCCTGAGCGTCCTTCGTCCCGGGTGGGCAGACCTTCACGATGACCTTCGGAGCGTCGACCTCTACCTCTGAGAGGACGGCGTTCTTGACCGTCTTGGCATACTTCTCGGCGATCTCGCGGTTGCCGAGGATGATGTAAGCGGGTTTGCCCTTGTCGAGGTAGGAGACTTTGGTAGACATGGGAGTTCTACAGATGGGGAGCGTTCTCGATCAACCTTCTTCGACGGAGGCCAGATTACACCCGGGCATCTCTCACAGCGGGAGGAAGATGCCGGAGACCTTCTCGAATGTCCTCTTTCGAGGGCTCCCGACCAGCTTCCGCAGCAGCCAAGGCGATGCGATGAAGCTCGAGAGACTTTCGCAGCTTGTTGAGCCGTTCCTCTCCGATGTATTCGTCGAAGATTTCCCCTCTTGGTGAGTTCTGCTTCAAGATCCGCTTGATGTTTTGGATCTCGCGCTCGTGATATCGAGCGCGATCCTTCCAATCGGGTTCCGAGCTTCGGCGATCGTAGCTGTAGATCATACCCCTCTCGGAGAACAAGAAGAAATCAGCTATCGAGGAGCGCTTTCGTGATGTTGACCCGAACGAAGTCGTTGACCCTGCGCGTCACCTTGATCGTCCAGCCTTCGCCCAGCCGCTTCTTCAGGTGGGCCATTTCGGAGTCGGACAGCCCAAGGTACTCGATGCGATCTCCGCAGTTCCGATAGTCGTGAAAGGGATCGAACCGGAATTCGATGTTCAGGATCGTAGCAACTTGGTCGATGCTCACAGGGAGGAGGCTCATGATCTGCACTACAAGATGACCAGGATACTGATCAACACCGATCAGGCAATTCGTTCGAGTCGCCCCGCTTCGAGATCCGCTAGGGCGACCACGATGACGCGCCTCAGCATGGCTTCGAACCCTGGGCCAACTGGGCCATGGCCTGTGACCTGTGCGGTAGCCCCCCAAGTGTATTCTGCTCGGAACGTAATCGTGTCGATGACCCAACCCGGGCGAGGTGACTCGAACAATTCCGGGTGGTGTTGTTCGAGCCATTCCCGAGTCTTTTCCAGGCGATCGATCTCGTCCACAAGGTCACCCAGGCGGGACCATGACGCATTTCGCTTCCTTGGGGGCCTTGCAGATCAGGCAGGCGACGGTGAGGGGGTCCACCGGGTAGACATAGCCTGTGAACCCCTCCATGGGCTTTGCAGGATGCGTCCTGGCTTCGAGGGCATCCTGAATGCGGCACTCGTGAAAGCCATAGCCCTTCAGCTCTTGATGCATCCGTTGCATGTGATCGGCTCGAAGGGCCAAAAGCATGGCGATGTGCCCCGCGGCTCCAACGAGAGGCGCGATTCTCCCCGTGTCCGTCTCGTACACCTTGAGCGGAGCGATGCTGTAGGACTTGCGCATGATGCTCGTGAGCTGGCCTTCCAGCTCAGCAATGGCCAGCCTCAGCTCGGGTTCCCCCCAGAGGTACTCGATCTGGATCTCGCGCCGTGCGGATTCGATTTGTCCGAGTACCTCTCCCCGTTCGTGCTCGTTCGAACAGCGAGCCCAAGCAGCAAGGATGTCGTTCTTGATGCTCACTCGGTTGCTCCCTCATAGGCGAACCTGTTGAGGGCGCGGTTGACCTCGCCCACGATCTCATCCTTCTCGATCTTCGCCTCAGCCTTCGACGCGGGGGGCGTCGGCTTGAAACCGAAGTTGATCCGGGCGCCGATGGGGAGGGGGAGGTCGATGTAGGGGTTGATGGCGGTGCTCATGGGAGTTCTACAGGTGGGGTAAGGATCCGATCAACCTTGAGAGGGACGAACTTTCCGTCTTTGATCTCTTTCGCGAACCTGGCGTTCACGTGGTCGACGAAACGGTCAATGGCCTTACGATTGTCCGACCAGAATTCGACGAGAACCCGTCCCTTGTCGCCTTCCCATGAAGGGGGTTGAAATCCCTGGAGAAAGGGGGACGCGCCTACCTTGGCCTTGTAGTCGTCGGAGTCCGACCATTTATTGCACACGATCGTTTGAATGAGCGTGCATTCGTCCTCCGACAGATCGTTCGCCCGAATGCAGAGCTGGGGGGCGTGGGGACCCTCGTGCACGACGAAGACGCGTGGGGGCATGTTTTCTTTGACGAGCCCTCGACCATCATTCAGCGCCTTCAGATAGGCCATACGGTCTTCCCCGAGAGTCACGGGTCCGTTGCAGAGGGCCTTGGAGTGATCCATGGACGAGGTGAGGATGGGCATGAAGCCTTTTCCCTCGGGGGTCTCCACGTGGGCGATGATCAGGTCGAGATTGTTCGGCCGGCTCCGGATGTCCCTGGAGCGGATGATGGCAGGGCCCGCGCTCGAGAGGACAGGGATGTCGAGCCCCTTGTGCTTCCAGATGTTGCCCATTTGATCTCCTCGCGAGCCAGGCGATCTGCTCAGTGCTCCCGGATTCCGAGCAAGAGGGCGGAGAGCCGATCTTCTTCGCTTTGGAGGAGCTTCTTCCCTTCCTCCAGGGCCTTCTCGTAGGCCTCTTTGGTGCCCCCCAGGGTGACGCCTCCGTTGTGCATGCTGCCCCCGCCGATGCCTCGGACGGAGGGCATGAAGCCGTTGCCCCTCATCGTCTGGACGTGAGCGATGATGAGCTTGAAGTTGTGGGAGGTTCGCGGGATCTCGTCCTCAGCCCGGACGACGTGAGAGAACGCCGTGGGGTCGTCGGCATAGTTGAGGAAATCGTTGCGCCAGGCATTCATGGTCATGGTTGCTCTACAGGAAAGAGGGAGGGAGGATCAACCTCCCTCCCTTTGGTTTGCTCAGATCCAGCGGTAGACGTTGTACCAGGAGTTTCGGCGGTCGACCCCGACCATCACGCACTCACCCGCATCCGAACGGGCTTCCATCATCTTGTACTGCGCGGACGTGAGGCCGGGGAGGGGGATGTCCTGGCGAGCGTTCTTGGCGGCCTCGAAGTCGATTTCGGCCAGCTCGTCGATCTCGCCCCAGCCGGGGAGACAGATCCCGCAGTGGTCGATGTGGGGATTCGAGTGCGCCTCGCCGGGGCAAGGGATCTTGCGGCCGGTCTTCTTACGCTTGTACTCGACCGGGAAGCCCGCTTCCGCAGCCACGAAGGAGAAGGTCCCCGAGAGGCCATCGAAGCGCTCCATCGCCGCGGAGAGGGTTGCCCACTTGCCGTACACGACCTCCTTGAGGGTGACGCGGCTCTTCGAGAAGACGACATACTTGTCGTTGCGGCGGGTCAGGGTGAGAGAGATGTCATCCGTGTGATCGGCGTTCATCTGGAAGACGGACTTGATGGCCTTGAAGCGGGGGGTCTTGGTGGTGGTCTCGGTGTTCATGTCTCTCCTACAAGGGGAGGCCCCCCGCGATCAACTCAGGACTCAAAATTCTCTTCATCCTCGAGGATTCTCCTCCAGGACGTTGGGTAGGACGGGAAGTGCTCCCCTTTCCAGCCGAGACTTTTGGCGTAGAGATCGATCTTCTTGTAGAACTCGGAGCGAGCCCAATCGGGGATGGCGAGGTTTTGCACCTCTTCTTCGTTACCCTGAAGGGGGACCATCAACGACAGCCGCATGTTCGTAGCGGGCCCTTTTCCCTTCTCTTTCTCGAGGACTTGGAACGCCTGGCACACCCAGGCGAGCGTGAACAGATCGGTCTTCTTGGTGAACAGCTCTTGGGGTTTGGAGCCGTCAGCCGGATCGATGCAAATCCGGTGGACGTTGGGGTACTCCGGGTGCGCTTGCTCGATCGTGACCTTCCGACGGAACCAAGAGAGCAGGCTCATTCTGGCCACCCGTTTTGCCAGAATGTCTCCCAGATGAACTTGCTGAGGGCTTCTCGTTCCTTGCGCTGCATGATCTTGTGGTCGAGCGCGATTCGCTTGGTGACCTCGTGAAACGTGCCTCGCCAGCGAACGTTGAAAGCCAGGACATCCTCATCCGTGGCTGGGGCTTTCGGCGCAAGGGCTTCGAAGCGATCACGTTCGAAGCGATTCTCTTCGCAATTCCTTGCGAGAAGGAGCAGGTTCGCTTTCCCCTCTTGAACCCCGGTGCTGATCACCGTGTAGGTATAATCCCCGACGAGGATGACGAGGGTGTCTCCGACCTTCGTTGCGGTGAAGGTTACGCTGCTGATCGCGAGGGTTTGGGTGATCATGATGCGTCCTCAGGACATTACCAACTCACGTTGATGAGGTATTCGCCGTAGGGGATCAGACCCTTGTCCGCGAACCCCTGAATAAGGAGTTGCAACCTCCAGCCCTCGATACGCTTCTTCTCCAGGGCCTCGTCCCAGAGCGTCTGATCATACTGGTCGAGCTTGCGACCCGGCTCGACACAGGCTCGGACATTGGCCCCGTTCTCCGTCTCGAGACAGTTGAACAGGTTCCCGCCGTAGGTTTTCTGAATGAAATCGCGAAGATCCCCCCAGGAGATGAGGATGAACTTCTTCGTCTTGCTCTTGAGCTTCGGGGTAGCCATGGGAGTCCTACAAGGCGGAGAACCCGGTGATCAACCCGCTCGCATGCGATAGATCTTCGCGGCCTCCTCCAAGGGGAGGAGGTTCAGGATCGTCTCGGCCTTGAGCGATTCGGGATGCTTCAGGACCGTCTCCAGCGCCAAGAAGTTGAGGGGCTTTGTCTGGAAGAGCCCACTCTTTCCAGCAACGGTGTACAGGACGCGCTTGCTAAGGATCTTCTTCACATCGCGCTCGAGGAGCCGATCGAGGAGAAGATCGCCGATGATGCTATCGCCCGTCTGCTCGTAGGTGAAGAAGCCCCCGGGCTCGCTCGCGTCCTTGATGTCGCTGACCTTCTTCGGGAGGGTTTTCCCGTAGGCGTGGAGCTTCATGGCCAGCTCGCGGGGCGTGATGAAGTTTGGTCCCCCGTTGCCATCGTTCTCCGCCCGCCCCTCTTTCTTCCCATCGATGTAGACATCGGCGGTGAAGGCGTTCGAATCACGCGAACCCGCGGCGAAGTGCTTGATGTTTTTGAGGGTGATCTTCATGGGGGTCCTACAGGGTGACTTCGGCGACGATCAACTCCCCGAACTTGTTAAATACAACCAACCGAGGATTTGCTCCACATTTGGAGACAACCCATTCAAATCGGTTGGCGCCGAGAATTCTCGCTTGCCTTCTTCCTTCTGCAATAGTTTCGGAAGACACGCGAATTCTACGCTCGTCCTCAGTTTCGTCGATATGTGTGGACACAGCGTCACCCGTTTCCCTGGTTGACGTAGAGGGTGTCGTATCCCTTCGCGTCCCACTCCCGAGAGAGGTACCACTTGCCGTCCGGGCGTCGTTCGGCCACAAGATCCGCGCGACTCGTCCAGTCCTTCTGCCCATAGACGCGAACGGTGGTCTCGTCGCTGCACATGAAGATCGAGACGAGTTCGACCTCAACGTGGGCGTGGCCTTTGCCCTCTTCTCCAATGCAAATCTTCATACTCCATCTACAGATGCGCCCGCAGTCGGATCAACCCGCGCGAAGAATGCCCCGGGCTTCCGTGACCGCTTTGCCGAGAAGGTTTTGGCCTCGCCATGTGGCGGGATCCCACGCGAGTGGGTTGTCCTTCTTGAGCCCAATGCCCCAAACTGTATCCTCGGGGCTCGCTTCGACGAAGGTGAGACCATCCAAAGCGGGATCGAGGAGCAGCGAACGGAGATGGGAGTTTTGCCTGTACTTCTCCAGGGTTCCCCGGAGCACGACGCCATAACGAGCGGCTGACCACTTGGCCTCGTTGTACGGCCCTGCTTGCCTCCCGTAACGCTTTTGGTCGGCGGGGTCGGACGTGCTCATGACACGCTGCTCGGCTTGTGTGTCGCCGAAACAGCGAGCCTTTTCGGCCATCATGTACTGCTCGACGCAGTTGTAGATGACCCCGTCCAGAGTGAAAGGGGAGGGTTGCCAATTCGAGGGCCAATCGCCCCAGAAGAGAACGAGTCCGTTCTTGATCAGAAAAGCCATGGCAGGGATTACACCAGCCGGGACACCCCTCGGAGAACCCACTTCACCAGATGTACCGTTATGCCGAGGGCATACGAGATGAGGAGGAAGGCGAACATTCCGAGGAACAGACACAAGATGAACAAGCCGAGCAGAAGGAACGCCACGGCATAGAGGGCAATCAGCCCAAGATTCTTGAAGGCTTCCATGGGAGTCCTACGCTTTGGGGGTTGTCTTGATCAACTCCCCCGTGAACCAATCCCGCCCCGTTGCGGTGGGGTAGGCGTGGGCCAGGAACCGAGTCTCTCCGGTGGGAGATCTGTATCTAGTCAGGATTCCGCAATATGCGCCCCCCACCATTTCCCATCCTGCCTTGAGAACAGCTTCGTGTTTTTCGGAGAGAGACAGCATTTCTAGGATCCTTACATCAAGGCACGAGGCCTCAGGAGAGGAGCTTGGCGTCGAGACTCTTGAAGGTCTTTTCGATTCCGCCCGTGAAAGCACTCCGATAGCCGTCCGTGCTGGGCGTCACGAACACCTGTGCGGGCTTTCCACAGAAGGTCGACTCGTAGGCCATGAAGTAGTCGTGGAAGCGGGACGAGCCCTCCAGGCCCGTACACGAGCGGCCATTGTGGCGCATCACGCGGCCATCAACCAGCTCAACGACGGCGACAGAGAAGGCCACTCCATCCTGGACTTGCCAGACGGAGGCGTTGTACTGGCCAGGGGCGTAGGTTTTGGAGGTCTTGCGTGTCATGGCTCTTCTACAGAAGGAGGAGCAGCGGGATCAACCTCCGATGCGGAGCCCGATGCGGTGTTTCGGGTTCCAGTTTCCCGAAATGTCGTAGTCGATGACGACGTTGAGAGGCTCTCGAGCCAGCCGGCGGAACACAGCTCGTTCCAGATCCGGAAGGGAGTCTTCATTCCCACCGTTCCACGAACGGTTGATGGCCATGACCTCGACAAACGTCTCCCCCGCGGCGGCGGCTTTCTTGCACTTCGCAGGGAGATCCGCGAGAATCCGGTTGACCTCCAATTGAATGTCAACAGCGTGTTCGCGTTGACCTTCCTGTGCAAGGCTCCTCGCGTTGCGACCGTCTTGTATGGCTTTGAGGATGTCGTCTCGAATGCTCATGGGGTGTCTCCCTGATTGGGCTCGATCGTGATGTTCATGATCTCCGTGCCAAAGGGAACATCCCCTGTGGGATCCCAGCTCACCAGGGGAAGTCTCCCCCGGCAGGAGATCGTCACGACATTCGTCGTTTGGAGCTTTCCGATCCCATCCCCCGTGTTGATGTGCTCGGACCTCGGTTTTTCACCCGTGGTGATGACCTTCATTTCGAGGACATCGTAGACGCGCTCCGTGCCGTCATCGAGGGTGACGCGAATCTTCACGCCGTCTTCCCCTTGCGAGAAGCAACCCACTCGGAGACGGCCTCCCGCATCGCTTGGGTGTTGGTGCGGACGAAAGCTGCACTGTGGCCGTGCTTGCGGCAGTAGCGGGCAATGGCTTTCGTGAGTTCCTTGTTGGTCAGCATGTTTACCCTACAGAAGCAGAGGGGCTGGGATCAACCGGCCTTCGCTCGCTCGACGATCCGATTCTCGCACTCTTGAACCAGGTGCGTCAGGCTATCCGACCAGGGAGACTTGCTGCCCCCGACGACGCGCCAAGCCCCGTAGTAGCCGTTCGGCGTGGTCTTCCAGCGCTCGATCTCGTAGCCCTTGTAGAAGTACACAGGCTCGTTGGGATTGTCAGCGAAGGTGATTTTGATGGCGCCGGACTTGTCTTTCCTTTGGGTAACGATCCTCCCTGAGGGGAAGTCTTCGTCGTCCTCAACCTCCCAATAGTACTTCGAGACGTGTTCTTCGAACTCTTTCTTGAGGCCAGCGTTGCGCATGGGAGTACTACAAGGCAGAGGGTGGGGGGATCAACCAGTTTTCTCTTTTGAGTACACCAGGGGATTGAGTGACCTGAGACGGCGGGACATCTCTTCGAGGAACTTAGAGAGCGCGAGGGCACCGTGAGGTGCGATCTCGAATTGGGAGCAGAAGAACTTGACCGTCCCATCTGGGCGGATCAAGACGTTCACGGCTGGACCTGCCTCGTAACCCACCCAGAGACACTTCGGGGCATCCCACTCGCGGTTCGAGATCCGGCGGATGTCGTCCCGAATGAGCTTCTCCGCAGTCCTCAGCGTTGTACCCGCGGGGAGATCTGTGGTGAGCAGCGTGTAGAGGGCTTCGGCGGTCATGCTCGTTCTACAATTTACTTCTGTGCGGGATCAACCGGTGTAGTGCGGACGGATGCCCCGAGCTAGGTGCTGGAAAGATCAGCACATACGTGGATGCAGACCTGGACGGCCCCTCTGCCGGGTCATGCGCAAGGTTCGGCCATCTCGACAAGCCTGCTTCTGCGGAGCCCTTCCTTGGCCCCACCGTCGAGGCTATTGCATGAGCGGAGCGGCCATGATGTACATGTGCCGGATGGTGTATGGACCACAGAGGTGATCAATGGAAATCGAACGGAAGTTCCTGGTAGTACGAGAGCGACTCCTTCAGCTTGTACCGCTCCCCAAGCCTGACCCCATCGTCCAGGGGTACCTGAGCTTCGATCCCGAAGTTCGTGTACGGGTCATTTGGGAAAGTCGCTGGAAAGCTCGCTCCGCTTTGCTCACCGTGAAGGGAAAGGGCACTATCTCACGGTTGGAGACCAACGTCGATCTGACTCCCTATCAGGGTGTGGAGCTGTTGGACCACAATCTCGCTCGACTCGAGAAGCGCCGTTATCGAGTCGGACGATGGGAAATCGATGAATTCGGTGAACCCCTCACAGGACTCTGGCTCGCTGAAATCGAACTCACCTCTGAGGAGGAGGTTTTCGAGCGACCCGAGTGGTTGGGTGCGGAAGTCACCCATGACACAAGGTTCAAAAATCAGAATCTCGCGAGATCAGGGAAGATCCCTGTGTTCCCCTGCCCTTGTCCCACCTGTAGCCCTGTATGATTAGCGCCGGAGAGCGGCACTTTTACGGCTTGAGAGGCTGAATGACAGCTCCCCCAGCCTGGAAGACCTCGATCGCATTCTTGCGGTGGCTCGCCCCGGGCAGGCGGTGCACGTAGGGAAAGCCAGGCCTGATGGCCTCGACGATGTCCTTCGCGTCCATGAGACCGAGACCCGTCATCGTGCGGACGGCCTTGATCATCTGAATCTTCCCCGCGATGGTCTCATCGCGGGAGTAGTCCGTGATGACAATTTCGCAAGGATCGTTCTTGGGACGGATCTCCGCCACGGAGACGAGATCGCGGTAGGCGTGCCAGAGAGACGTGGCCAGCTTGGCGAACGCCAGGCGACAGGGGGACTCCAGAGCGACCTCCAGGTTGCCGTTCACGTCGCCTTCGAAACTCATCTTGATTCTCAGCATGGGGTTTCTACAAGCGAGGAGACTTCCCGATCAACCGGTCATGCATGTCCATCATGGTCCGGATCAGGGAGTCGGGGAGCCCGGCCGTTTTCATGGCGGAAGCCAGCTCGATGGCGTTGGCATTGCCGTTTTCGTAGGCGTCGCAGGTCTGTTCGAGGTCGAGGGGCGGAGCGGTCTTTTTCGGAGCTGGACCCCTGGTCCAGCATGCGTCACGACAGGCTTCCGAGCAGACGAACAGGATATTGATCTTCGAGTCATCTGCTTTCGCTTCAACCCAAGATTCGTAGGTCGCGTACGGTTCGAGGTCAACAACCTCGGTAAAGAACCAACCAGAGGGGCATAACGGACGAGCCCCCATGGGGATGCTCCCTGATTTGCCACAGTGATCGCATCGGACATCAGTACTCATGGTTGTTTCTTATTTTGGCGCACTTCCCAGAAGAGGTAGACGCTCATGAGCACGAGCACGACGCCAATACCAATGAGCTTCACGTTTGAATCCTGGATCCCCCTGGCGACGCTGGTGAGCCCTGCACAGGTGGTGAGGATCGCCGTGAAAAGGTCGAACCTATACAAGGGCCGACACAGCTTGTAGAGGACGGTGACAGACATCAACACAAACAAGATGATGGGGAGGGTGTCGAGGATCATGGAGTTTCCGTTTTGTTATGACGACCATCGAGCGCAGTGAGGTACAACATCGTGAGGGTCAGAATGACTCCGAACACGATGCCGAATGCGTCCTTCAAGACGAGGAATTTCATGAGATGACTGACCCCCATGCAGAGAAGGAGCGCCCGAATCAGGGGTTTGTAGTTGTAGCCCTTGAAGTCGGAGCGCCATGCGAAGAGGGTGGTCACAACCAGCAAGATCGTGAAGATGAGGGTCACGTAGATGTACATCTCGTTCAAGCCTCCTTGGGGCGAGAGGTGAACCGACCATCGAGTGCAGAATTCAACACGCACCCAGCCGCGAGGAACGCCCCCATGACAATGCGGTAGGTGACTTCACCCCACAAGCCTTCGATGAGAAGGCTGACTCCCAGCCCCGTGGAAAGGGTATGGAGCAGGGGCCTGAAGTTGTACTTGGTGTCACCCGCCAACAGTCGGGTGGCGAAGGCCCCTGCCAGCATGGACGCAAAGATGAAGGGGATGATCGTTTGGAGAGGGTGATTAAACATGAGCTTTCTACACAGCTTTTCCGGGGTGGATCAACCTAGGTGGTCACCATGTCGTTGGGGAGATGCGTGATGCTGAACGTGCCCACGTACCAGCGATTTCCGGTGAAGATGAGCGGCATGGCCACCGTGTTCGGAAAGGGAAGAGTGAAGCAGAATTGCTCGAAGCTCTTCATGATCGATGGGCTCGTTCTGTATGAATTCGTGAGGAGGCACCAGAAGATCGCTCGCATGAACATCCCGTGAGAGAAGAATGCAGCCCCATCGAGATCCGCTGCCTCCCTCTCGATACGGTCGACCATCACCTGGACCCGATCGAAGAGATCTTGAAGCGATTCGGCTCCAACGCCGTCCCGATGGTTCGGATCGTTGCGTACCCAGAATGCTCGAACCACGCCTTCACGATCAGCGCGAGTTGTCCCCATGAGGGGAGCTTCCATGAGGTAAGTGAACTCGTGGATCGGCCACTCCTCACTTGGAACATCGGGAAAACGAGATCGTGTAGGATCCGCTGTCTCGCTCGTTCGGATGTAGCTGGAGGTCACGATACGCGAGGGAGCTTTTTCGAAACGCCGAGCCAACAACTCCGCTTGCTCGAGGCCGAGCGAGGTCAAGGTGATGCCCGAGGTCCCATCCGTGGCTTCCCCTGCGTTGGCTTTGCTCTGCGCGTGTCGGTAAACCGTGATGTTCACTCTGTCCATCCTCCTGTGACGCGAGACGGAGCATCCTGCCCCAGCTTCTTTCCCAGACGCCTGGCGAGACGTACCAAGGAAACCTTGAGTTTCCTTTTCCAGTGACGCCAAGAAGACTTCGTTCCCCTGGCATCATACTGCCGAGTGTCAGCCCCCATATCTATTCCACTCTTCTCAAGAGATTGTAAATCTCTCCTGCGGTGAATAATTGTTTTTGGAGATGGCCCCGAACTCTTTCCACGAAGTGGGCTCTGGCTGGAAGGTGCTCGCGAGCAGCCTTCGTGATGGTCAGGAATCCGACAAGGATTTTTGTCGAGTAGTGCCCTTCGACAACTCTTTCGAGGAGGGCATTCACCTCGGCGAACCGACCCTCAAGCAACATCCCATCGATCCGATCGTAGACCAGGTTCGTGCCCTGAACATCTCCGGTGGTATGCTTGATCTCTTCGAGCAGATCCACGTCCATCACCAACTCCGAATGATGATGTTGTCGTTGCAGCCTGCGCAGGTGATCCACTCGCGTCCATCGGGTCCGCCACTCATGTCCGTCCCGCTGTACTTCTGCACGTCAGCGTCGATGTACGAGCAGGTGCATCCGCAGTTCTTGCAGACGATGCGCTTCGGGGGGTGCGATGGTCTTTCGACAACTTGAACAGCCATGGGATCTCCTACAACAAATACAACACCAGGGGGATCAACCTATCTCGTCGTCTTCCAAGATCCTTGTCCAAGCGGTAGGACCGTAATGATCTGGACAGGCAATTGTGAGCAAGAATCCTCGACGAATCAGCATCCCTGGCTTCCCGCACCTCTCGCAGATGTCTCGGCTTCTTTCTCGTGTTTCATCATCGGCCTGTGACCTCAATAGGAGAACACAGAGTGCACAGGCGCGATAGAGCTGAGCCGTTCGTTCCCCTTGAGGTCACACAGCTCGATTGCGAAACTGAAGCCCTCGATCACTGCCCCTTGACGACGACACAACACAGCAGAGGCCTCTGCCGTTCCCCCCGTTGCCAGAAGGTCGTCAACGATGCAGACGGTATCTCCTGGCTTGAACGTGTTCACCTGAAGCTCGAGGACAGCATCCCCGTATTCCAGCCCGTAGCTCTCTCGGTCGACGCGTCCCGGCAGCTTGCCCGCTTTTCGGATGGGGACGAAACCCACCCCCATTTGGATGGCCATTGCAGCGCCGAAGGTGAACCCCCGAGATTCAACCCCCGCGATATAGGCCGTAGACTTGGGGAGTGCCGCACAGAGAGTCTTGACGACATGCCCAAAAGCGTTGGCATCCCTGAGAAGGGGAGACACGTCTCGAAAGAGAATCCCGGGTTTGGGGAAGTCCGGGATGACGCCGATGATTGCATGGATGGATTCGGCGATATCGCTCGAAAGATGCTCGCTGTGTTTCATGATTGGGGCTTACACCGGATTGGGGACACCCAAGTCAGGTATCGACGATCGTCTCCGGGTCGATGAGCGTCCACCAGTCGTCGAGGTTCGTCCTCAGAACGGTGATCTCCCGTTCGTACTCGCGGAGGATGTTCTCCACGCCCTCTCGCCAGCATGAGTCGTGATCGGCCACCTTGCGCCATTCGGAGGCTCCCTTTCGATACTCCTTGCCCGGTTTCGTGCCGATGCACTCACCCTCGGCATACTCGAGGTCGTCGAGGGGGATGACCTCCCAGGTCTTTCGGACCCACACCTGGACGTAGTTGTGGGGAGCGAAGAGGGCGATCTCCAGGGTGCGGTAGCCGTCCTCGGTTTCGTGATTGATCCCGAGAGCGAACTGAATCTGGAACGCTTTGGGGGCAGGCTTGTCAGCTTGCCACTTTCCACACTTCTCCTCGAACGTTGCGTTGAGAACCGTGGCGAAGATTGAACGAAAAGGACCCATGTGACTTCCTACAGGGCGGAGCACCTCAAGATCAACTTCTGAAGGGAGCATCACGACTCCTTGAGGGCGTTCTCCACGAGCTTTTTGACATCGGCACGGTACTTCGCGTCAATTTTGCTGTAGCTGCGTTTCCCTTGGGAGTCGATCAGCACATGGCCGATCTGGAGATCGATCCCGTGGTCCCTGTGGGACACGTAGACGGGCAGGGACACCCTGCCCCCGGGGTTGTAGAAACGAGCGGAAAAACCGCTATTTCCGTCCAGGGCTTCTCGGACTATCTTCGCAGTTTCGGGCAGATCCATGGTTATTCCTACGCTTCGACGGGCATGGAGGCCAGCTTCTCGACCTCATCGATGAACTCGAAGAAACTCCACCCCTCGGGGGCGCCGTCATCGTGAGGGAAGTCACAAGAAGAAGAGCACAGCATGTCCTCCCCATCCCTTTGGTTTTCCAGGAGGAAGGCCAGGACGCCCGCGTGATCACTGAGCCCGAACGTGCCGCGCTCCCCGTTGTCGGTTTCGATCTGGATCTGCGCTCGGAGGATGGAGACGAACATGTCCCTCCTACAGGCGGACCTCAGGCTTGATCAACCCTTACGAATTTGAGCTTCGGCTTCCTCGAAGAATCGCTTTGCCTCTGGGAGGAGGTTTTCATACTCCTCTTCGGACAGCACGCGCATCCCGTCTTTTTCCGCCTCTTCGACCAGCGCCTTCCGTTTTTCAGCGTCCGTCATCCACGGGGTGCCATAGTCGAACGTGACCTCAATGAGGGTTGAGCCCATGTGAGACACCTCGCCAACCTTCTTCACGCGTGCCACAAAGTAGAGAGGCACAGATGTATTCCTGGCGTGGGAACTCCAGAAACAATTGTGCTCGGGGGGTTGGCCGTTGTCCGACCATTCGACGATGGCGTACCTCTGAGCGTTCGCCTTGGAGGCCCAGCATCCCCCAACACTTGGTTCCTTGGGGTGCCAGGCGAAATGCCCTGACGACAGCTTGCGAGCGTCGAACTCGACGGCAAAAGCGTCCTCAGGCACCCAACGTTGACGCGCAGCATACTCCCGGTGGTGTTCGGTGAATTCCGGGCCGAGATCGAAATTCTCCACCCAGGCCTCAGCTCGTCCTTTCTGCTTCAACCATGCCACGTACTCAGGATCAGCTTGATCAGGGTACTTCTTGGCCAATTGCCGGTAGCGTTTCACCGCTACCAACATCCGTTCCCGCACGTGGCGCACGTCTCGTGACCGAGAACTATCGTGCACACCCGTTCCGAACGAAATGACTGATTCCAGGACGCGGAAAGCCATCTTCGCAAAGGAGGGCGCCAACTCTTCCCTGAACAGTCCCCCGTAAGGCTTCGAGAACGGGTACCAGTGATGTTGCTCCCGAAAAGACGGGGGTTCCACATCGGGCACAGACAGGTCGACTTTCGCCCGAGGGAAGCCCTTTTCGTGCCACTCGACGCCCCCTCCAATGGTGCAGAACACTTGGTCCGCTATTCTTTGCCAAGAGTGATGCCGGTCTTCTTCCGACATGTCCTCCCAGAGGGTGACTTCTTCTCTCCCGAACACCCGATTGGTCTTTCCGAAAAGAGTCGGCCATCGAGCCACTTGTGCTTGAACGTAAGCATGAGGGGTAACCTCAGCAGTTTCGTAGGCGGCAAGGAAGTCTTGAACTGGATCAGGCTTCCGTACCCACTCGAGCTGAGTGTAGACGCGCTCTTCGTCTTCTTTGTGCTCACGCGCGTCTTCGTTATGGCGGAAACGATAAACGCCGGGTTTGACATTGACAACATCGGTGTTGAAGTCACCAACCTTGTGCTTGAAGCGCCGACAACGCCGTCGAAATTCTTCGTAGTCACAGATAGAATACCACCACAGGTCGGTACAAATACCTGCAATCCGTTTCCCTTTGAATTTCGGTTTGGGTGTGACCTTTACGTATTCCTCCCCGTTCCATTTCTCATTGCTCGGAGGATTGACGATCTTGAATGTGTTCTTCCCACACGAATAAACGCCAGGGCATGTATTCCCTACGTAGGCATGGGACAGCCCATTTGCAGCGTAAGCAAGGGCTGTTTGGCGACATCCCAGAGGGGTATTGATGTCGAAGTCCTCATCCTCGGGAAGGGGGAAAAGCTCCCGGAGGTCGTTGGCGATCACGAGCTTGCCGCTCGGCACGTTCAGCTCCCACTCGGTTGGGGGCAATCCGTCTGCGAATTTACAAGGATCCCCAGCGAGACGCAGAACGGGCCCATTGGTCTCCAGGGTGAAGTCTTCTTCGCCACAAAATGGGCAGGTACGGAGGGTCATTCGGATCCCTCCTGCATTCACAGGAGCCCAACGATCCATAGCGATCCCGGTATTGATCGCTTGAATGAGATCCCCGGCATCTCTCTCCGACATTGCGTCTCGGCCAAGAAACAGCTCGTCCAGGATCTCGGCCCCCTCGTAAATGGCTTTTCCGCTTTTCCAGTGCCCGTTCCAGTCGAAAGCAGACTTTTTCAGGGACTCCTCGACGAGTTTTCGAAGCTCGTACGGCAAACATACCTCAGCAGCGTCAAGGAGAGCCAATTGTTTGGAAACGTCTTCTGACGATTTATTGCGACCATTGGCTGTCGCGAGTACAGAGGGGTGTGCAACGAACAGCTCGGTTTCGTCGAAGACCCCTGCACTGGTATTGACGGGCCACTTGTGGTGGGAGGCCACCTTGTCGAGAGGGCTCGACAGAATCGTGACCTGAAGGCTGTCTTGGCTTTTGACCCCAGCGATTTCACCGAACTTGAACATGGCGCATGTTACACCACGAAAAGAGAGGCTTCCTCGATCTTTTCTTTCATCTCGGGCGAAATGTTTTTGGGGGTCACAATCCGGTCGAGCTTCGACCAGCGGGGCATGATCGCGATCAGGGCGAGGTCGTTCGGGTGCTCGTACTCGAGGAGCGAGAAGAAAGGCATCCCATGCTCACGCAGATCGCGGATGAGGACGAGCCCGCGATCGTAGCGCTTCACGGAGTCTTTCACCTGGTTGAGGCCTTCCCACATTGTCCATTCGACGTTTGGCCCGTGGAGCTTCTGGAGAACCGCATCGAACTCGATCCCGATGCGGTTTCGCACAGGACAGGGGCTCGTCGTCTGATGTACCTCGTCCGAGCACGAGACGGGCCCTGTAAAGGCTTTCGGATGTGTCTCGTAGACGCGACACGTTCGTCCACAGTCCGGGCACTTGTGGAGTACCAGGCGCATCGGCTTGAGGCCCCCTTCCGCCTGTGTAATGTAGATGGTGCCCCCCATGCGAGGAAGGGGGCCATCGTCCGGCGTTCCAGGGTCTCCCTCTTTGAAATGGGGTGAGAGTTTCACCCAGTCGATTCGCTTGGGAATTTCGAGAGGATCTTTCAGCGTTTGGATGTCCTCATAGTCAAGCGAGCCGACTTTGACTCCCCACTTGTCTTGAAAGAGGACGGATCCTGCGGGTTGCCCCCCATAACCGCAAGAGACGCTCGTCTTGCCGTCTGAGCGCGGTCCTCGGTAAAGTCTCGTCCCCCAACGAATACCGAAGAGGGGCACGAGCGCGTCGAACTGCTTCTGATGATCGTCTTCGTGCGTGCTGCCGCAATCGAAGGGTCCATCTGGGAGTCGAGGGTCCAGTGGATCGATCCACCAATAAATGTTGCACCCAAGATGGGAGCACTTTACCTCGACGGAACCCTTGGGACGCAGACTCTCACGCATAGCCCCCATTACACCGCGATCTACGGGCGCTCCTTTTCGAGCAGCGCCCGAACGCGACCGATCTCCTCCGAGGAATGCACCACCCCGCCCGAGTTCAGGAGCAGGTAGAGCTTGAGCGTCTCAGCACGGGTTGCCAGGTTGCAGACACGCCAACGGAAGCTCACGTGCGAGGGGATTCGTCCCTCGAATTCGTTACGACGGCGTCCGAATGCGGGGATCTCGTTCCTGAGAAAGCGAAGGACAGCCGTGATTCTCTGGAGGCCATCAACCACCTCGTAGGGTCCGCGAAAGTCCTCCATCCATCCGGGGCAGTTGGTGGTAATCACCATGGACGACTCCCCGCCCATGAGACCGTACTCCACGAACGCCGTCTGTTGGCTTTCCGTCCAGACGTGCCCACGTTGGTAATCGGGCTCCAAAACGATAGGCACATCTTGCCGGAGAAAGATATGATCCTCGAGCCCATTCCAATCCACGGTGTTCTCGTAACCGGCGCGAGGGAACTGGGGCAAGTCTCGGAACTTCATGGCTCTCCTACAGAAGGAACCATTCCGGGATCAACTCGTTCCGTGCTGATCAGCTCAGCTTCGCAGACGCCGGAGCCTTTCCATACGGGAAAACCATGCCCGACTCACTCTTCCAGCGCACGAGAATCTTCTCCCATGCAGCGACGAGATCTTGTTCGGCAGTAGGAGACTTCGCGGTCTCCGGCTCGGCGAAGATGGAGATCCCGCAATGAACGGCGGTCGCAGACTGCCCCTTCCGAGCGTAATACACCAGAGCGGCAACGGTTTCTTCGACGGGCATCCCAGGGGAAACTTCGAAAGTCAGCATGGTACCTCTACAAAGGGAGGGGGGATCGGATCAACCCCAAGTGAAGCCACGAGAAAGAAGGTCGTCAATTGCAATCAGACAAGGCAGGCTACAGACAACTTCACGGGCCTCGTCGAGCGAAGCACATTCGCGTGACATCGACCCATCGTCTGCGTCGATCACTCGAACGACGCAGCTTCCAGGAGCGGACTTGTCCCAAGAAGGTGGGGGATTGGGCGTAGGGGGCGTAATGAGCACCCCTACGAGGCCTCCGTCAAAACAGGGCGCCCAATCTTCCAGAGCTGGGTAAAAGCTCACACGGTGGGACAGCCGGCGACGGTAGGAGTCTACCAGGGGATCCATGCCTCGGTGTGGGTCGATGTAGTCTTCACACTTGGGGCAGCCGGACCCCCAATGGGAAGTATACTCCCCATGTATCTGGTTGTGCTCAACCCGAAAGCAGTGTTTCGTTTCTGAAGGGGTGTGAAATCGCCGTTCGTGCTTGGAGTGGGACATGACCTTGAGGCTATACGTTCGAAAGCCCGACGATCAACTACCTCGTTTGAGCAGCTCGATCTGTGCTTGAGCCAGTGGACTCGAAGTGTCAACGACGAACTTCTCGCCGACCTTCACAACGGGCAAACAGACTTGTCTTGCTCCTCTAGCATAACAAGAGAACCGATGAGGGCCATCGAGGCTCTTGGCGTCGCAGCCAGGGCACTTGTTGACGGCTTTCTCCGCCGCCTCACAGAAGTCGTTCCGCATCTCTCTGTAGATGTCGTCGAGGTCCGTGTAGTTCGGATTCTCTTGACGGGAACGTTCGATGGCTTTGTTGAGCGCTTGTATGATCATCTGCGTCGCCTTGCAGTTGACCCTGGCGAAGACAATCCCGAGCCTACGCTTCCCGTGGGGTTCTCTTTCGAGATGCAGACGGAACCCGCCTTCGTCCATGTCTCGGACGAAATACTTCAAGGTCACAGCCACTTGATGTATTCGGTCGAGACGAGCGAAATTCTCCCGCGCATGACGTGTCGGATCAAAGATCAGTTCGGCTTCCGCGCAGAGGCGGTCCACGGTGTTCATAGGATACCTAAGAGATACACCGGATTGATGTGCGACCTTGATCACCAGGTGAGATCGTAGAGAGCCTTCACCACATCTTTGACATGATGGTTCAGCTCGACCCGTACCTTGTAGACATCCTTCGTTCCATGCACGGCATGACGCCACTGCGCCTTGGGGGGCACGGTGAAGCTCCCCTCAGGAAGTGCGGCTTTGAGGTCCGCGAAGATCGCTCGAACCTTCTTCTCGAGGGTGGTGATGCCCCCTTCGACCTCGATGTCGGCAGTACCAAAGATCTCGTTCACGAAGAGGTGGGCGATTTTGCGGGCCATGTTCGTCCTACAAGGCAACGCAGCTCCCGATCAACCCACAGCGAACTATTTCTTGCGCCGTTTTGCGGGGGGCATTGCCCAAGAAGGAGCCCTCGATCCCCGCTCCTCTTTATCCTTCTTTTCCTGCTCGACCTCGCGACGGATCTCGGGCAGCTTCTCTTTGAGAGCCTTCGAAAAGACCTCTCCCCCATACTTCTGTGAGAGCACCTTGTCGTCGAAGTACCACTTGAGGGTCATGGGGAAGGTCACGACATCGGCATCGTAGCCGCTCGGATCTGTCTTCCACTCCCACTTCACATTGACTTGGGCTCCGGTGAGCTTGAACTTCTTCTCCAGGTCGTTCTCGGGGTCGAGATCATGCTGAGCTGGGACCTCGGTACGAGACCAAGGGTCATCTGAGTCGTATTCATACATCTGCCCCCACGCGATGCACTTGACAACCAGGTTGTTGTTTCGGTCAACATCGATCTGCGCAAACGAGTCGTCCTCAGCCGCTACCCCACACTGATTGATGTTGTGATCCACCCACTTCATAATCAAGGGGTGGACATCATAGTCATCAAGGATATCACTCCAATTGAATTCGAGGGATGCAAGTGCGAGCTTCACGATCTCGTCGTCGGAGGCTGTGAAATGCTTTTCCACCAACGCTTCAAAATCCCCATGCTTCCCGACATCTTCTGCCCGACCCTCGATCTTTGACTTCTGCTTCTTTGCGATCTGATCACAAAGTTTCAGAAACCAGGGAGACATGGTTGCCCCTGCCATGTGGGGTCGCCGGTCGTAAGAGTATTCCATCACAACGAGCGATGACATAAAAGCCCTACTGGTCATCCGCGAGCAAATGATCCCACACAGTTTTGAAGAGTTCTTTCTGTCCGAGAGGAAGCCATTCCTCTCTCCCCCAAGCAGGGAATTCACTCAGGAACTTCTCTCGCTCGTCAGGATGCATCACTATGAGAATGAATTGGAACCCCCCGATCTCGGATCCTCCCATGTAATGCGACCAACACAGACCTGGGGGCCATCGAGGGCTCATTTCGACAAGTCGCGCTTCCCTCCCAAGCGGGTCGGGTACGTAGAAACCCTCAACAGTATGTTGAGGCCCATTGTCGTCCTCATGGTTTCCGTTTCGGGTTATAAACACCCTCTCGACGAGTTGAAAGGCAGATTCATATACACGAATCTCTATACCACCGAGCATTCGACCCTCGCTTCAGGGGATTGACCCCGTACCCCTACACCATCACGAGGCGTCGTCTCTTGTGAACTCTTCGAGCAGCTCGACGACCCTCCAATCCGAGAATTGTCTTCCTGTGAGAGAGAATTCACTCCGAGGTCGTACAACAGGGGCGAGCCAGGTAGGCTTCGGATTCTTGAGCCCGCAGAGGTCCCGCTCCTCAGGGGTGAGGGGACGAGACTTTCGAGCCCAGCCTGGGCGTGAGGTCAGAAAGAGCGCGAAGCTCTGCGGGGCAGGGTCGAGAAGGATGGCCATGTGGATCGCCAAACCATCGGAGTGAGCGGCGACTCGCCCAATCTCCTGTCGGCGAATTTCGCGTTCACGCTCTTGGCGTTCAGCTTCTTCACTGGCTTGGCGGGCTTCTTCGATGCTTTGAAGGAGGGCCGCCTTCTGTTGTGCCTTGGCCTTCTTGTACAGCTCATTCCGGAGGCGAGCAGCCTCTTGGAAGGGCACGTCAGCCTCATGGGCCTCCAGTACCTTATAGACATCGGGCGGCGTCATCGCGCCGTTCTTGATGAGGTACGGGATGATCTTGTCGTTCACCCCCACGCCCACGCCATAGATGTAGCCAGGGGGCACAGGGGGCTGTGGTTGCAAGGGAGGAGGTACGCCTCGCAACCATTCCTCAAGGGTATATTCAGCGGGAGGCATGGGGGATCTACCTGGGAGAGAGGGCTGAGATCAACTGGTGTAGCTAATGGGAATGAAAGGACGAGAGGCTCAAATCTTGGGGGAGACCGCCGAACTTCTGGCCTCGCTCTGTTTTGAGCAGTGCCCGTACCGGATGCCATCATGGGTGAAATCGATTCGTCGCGCAACCCATGAAGAGGACCATCAGGGTGTCGATCTCGTCGCTGAGATTGACACCGGCCCGGTCAAGATCCAGGTGAAGTCCGGCTGGAAACGGGCTCGGGAATTCCAGCGTGACCATCCAGACATCCCCGTTTTCGTCGTCGGTCCCGAGGACTCGGAGGAGTACGTCCGGAGGAAGCTCCTGAACCTCCTTCGTCAGGAACGAGCGAAGCTCCTGCCCAGCTTCAACCCCTCGAAGGACAGGAAGATCAAGGTTCGAGAAATCCCACGAAGCCGTCTGGTTGCCAACATTGGGGAGATGCTGGCAACCCATTTGAAAATGGGGCACGGAGAGTATTACAATGAATACCACCCCCGTTTGCATGGGAAAGAGGCGGAGGCAGCACGGAATGACCCCAATAAGCCGAATGGGGCGTGCTGCAACAATGAGAAGCGGGGAATGAATGGAGGCTGTGCGAACTGCGGAGACCCGTGTCTCTAATCAAAACACCAAAGGTGTTTAGCAAGCCACAGGCATGCGGCACCCCCAACGGCCAACACACCGCAAAGCCACCATGGGAATGGGGTGGGTTCTACAAACCTGCCCAACATGGAAAATATGGTTGCCTGCACTCCTATGTTGAGTGACAGGGAGAACCCCCAAGGAAGGGTGGCAGCTCGTACCTTCTTTGATCTCCACACCCGCAAAAGCACGAGGGGCATTCTCGGACGCCATGATTCCAGGCGAGGAATCTCGTTCAGAAGCTTGCGGTAGGGCCCTATTGCATTCATTGAAGGTCTTGACAGAGTTGTTGTCGGAGATCGCCGTATGCAGCGTTGAACACGTTCCAGGTCAGATCCCGGCTCGTCGGGTCATTGATCTCATTCCACAGATAGTTCGCCGCCCCATAGTTCACGAGATGCCCGTTCTGGAGGATCTCATATGCAAAAATCGGAATCCGGAGCGAATGGAAGAGCTTCTTCTTTGCGATGAGGGGCTTCGTCTCGAAAATCTTCTTTGCCTTCTCGTAGTCCGTGTTTGAAACAGAGATCGCCGCGTCTACCAGCTTCTTCCGATTGCATTTGAACTTGAAAGGCACCTTGGGCGTCTTGAGTCGATGCTCGGGGGGAAGGAAGAAGCACTCGAGGGCGAAGATGTTGTGCTTGTCGAGGGCTTCCTGAAAGCTCTTGGCAGTGTGAACAACAACGTTGATGTTCGTCCGGAAGAGAAGGTCTTGTTTGGCCTTGAGGCTGTCGAGCACAACCACGAAGTCTTCATCTGAAGTTGGGGTCGCTGTTCCGTAGACCTGAGACCCCGTTCGATAGACCGCTCGAACGTCTTTATCGGGGAACTCTTTGGGCCCGATCTTGATGAGGAGGCTCACGTAATCCGTACTCATTGCCTGACCTCCAAGGTCACCCGATGGGCCTCTTTGAGCGTGGGGATCTCCCAGCGCGAGGTCATCTTGTGAATCACGTGTTCTGGAACGGAGGCCTTCCGAGCCTTGTTTTGTGTGATGAGCGTGGCGCGGGGCACTTCGACATAGACGATGTGCGCTCGGGCCCCGTAGTCCGACAACAACGAGATGATCGGGTCTCTCCGTTGACGGTTCAGATTCGTGGCGTTCCACACGAATCGATCCCCTTTACGAAGGAACTCTCGGGCTCGTTCCTTGGCGATCTGAACAACCTCCCCTTGGTTCTTCTTCGTGGGATCCACATCGTATTCTTCTCGGATATCGTCGAGCGATACGACAGGCAGAGAGCTGAAGTGCTCTTTGATGTAGGTGTCTTTCCCCGAGCCCGGGAGCCCGCTCATGACAACGACTTCGAGTTTGGTCGTGTTGTGTACGATGTACTCAGAGTCTCTCCCCATTGAATGGAAGTACACGAACCTGGTATGATCCGAGGCGAAATGCTTTGGGGAGATGTAGCAGGCCACATCTCGACAGAATTCTCTGAACAGCTCGATGTTCTCGACGACCCTTCCCATGTCCGCGCAGATGCGTCCACGGATGTCTGCCTCAGCAACCAAGGCAAGGAGATCACAGCGCGTTGTGATACTGATCTCCGCAGCAAGACGCTGAGCATCATCCCGATCGATGAGATAGAAGGGGATTTGGTGGTAGCGGATCAGGCCGCACACCTGCTCTCGGATGGAGAAGGGCGCACCCATCTCCCAGAGGATTCGGCGAGCGAGCAACTCTCCAGCGCGTGAGTGCCCCTTTGCCGTGACGCGACCCCCCTCCTCAATCTCCGTCGTATACGGCTTGGCGATGTCGTGCATCAGGCAGGCAATATCGACGATTTGCTGATCCTCCGGGGGGAGCGCCTGCCATTCCGGCATTGTACGCAAGACTTCACGCACCATCCGGGTGTGGATCCACACGTTCCCCTCAGCGTGGTGAATGGGATCCTGAGGGCAAGCTCCGAGTGCTCGAACCCAGTCGAACGCCTGAAGACTCGCCCAGGAGGTATTCGGATGGAGCAGTTCGTAGGAGTTCATGGGATCGTATTACACCGAAATTTCATCCCACATGTAGCCCGGGACTCTGATTTTCCCTTCGGAAGGCATGAGGATCAGCTTCAAGCCGACAGGGAAACGAGTGAATGCATCCTCGACCCTCATGATGGGGATGTTCCGCTCCATCGCGACTTGAACAAGATGTGCGCCTCGACCCCCAGCTTCCGTGATGATCCCTTGTGCTTTGAGCATCGCCTCCAGGTGATCCGGATGCAGGTCACGGAGCACGAGGATCTCCTTGCCCACGGTGCCAGTCACGTCAGCACCCGAGTTGACCACCCCACATTCGAAGTTTCCGAGCCTCTCTTGCAGCTCGAACCTTGCTTTCCAGGACGCATCCTTCACCGGGCCCTCATAGGCCTTGTCGAGCGTGAGACCCGCGCCCAGGACCCAATCCGTGTGGTAAGGGTCGTCGCAGGGCATCTTCTCGCCCCCCTTCGCGATGCACTCCCACGAGGGGGCCAGGTGCCGGAGAGTGGTCCGGCGGAGCGCCCAGTTCCAGAACGGGGCGCGGGGAATGGAGATCGAAGTGCCGTCTTCCAGGGGCATCTCGAACATGTCCTTTTTTGCCTGCTCCCGAACAAGGGATCCCACCCGAGCCAGCCATGCCCCTCGGAGCATGTCTTCCTTTCGAGCCAGCTCCTCTTCCTTTGCTCTCTCGATTCGGAATGCCTCACGCTGAGCGGCCATCTTTTCCTGGCTTGGTTTGGCGGGTTTCTTGGGCTTCTCTTCTTCGATTCGATCCCCGAAGCGTTGATGCCAGCCGTCCTCCTCCAGGGTGCGACCCGCCGCGAGGAAGTCTTCCAGAGCCGCTGCCGGGGACAGGTTCCGTTTCCACCAATGGGGGGGCTCCCCACAGGGCTCGAAGATCACGCCCGAAAGGAGCACGCGGTCTTCTTCGCAGCAATAGAAGGACGTGCGATCACGAGCAAGAGCCGCCTTCGAACTTCTCGAGCTGAGTCCGGTGAAAGTAGGAATCCTGCCCCTGGGCATATCGTCCGGGCCGAAGTTGGTGACCCTCGTCTTCGGGCGCCACCATCTGCCCTCGTGCCGAACGCGTCCCGCGTAGATGTACTTCGAATCCGAGATGTATTTCTTGGTGGCCTCGTCCGTATCCTCGACGGGGCTCAAGCCGATCGTCTCGTTGCCGACGAGCTTCATCTTGCCGTCGAGCACCTGCTTTGCGATGTGATCGAGCGCCCCGGGTTCTCCTCCCCCCAGCCCCTCCGTGAAGAGCTTCCAGGCGTTGTCAGGCAGCTCCGAGAGGAGCCTCTCCCGAGCCATGCGGGTGAAGTCTTCACCGTCGATGCGGAAGTGCATGTGTCCTGAAGGCATGATCAGCCCTCCTTGATCAGGGCACGGGCCAGCTTGAAGAGCTTCTCGAGAGCGTCCGCAGCGAGGAGAGAGAGTTTCTCTTTCTTCTCCCTCACGGAAGAAGGCATCATGGCACCCGAGGGGGTAACGTTCCGCTTTCCGATCGTGTCGACGAGGCCGATGGCTTCCCGGATCAGGGTCGCGAGGGTGGGCGCTTGCCGCATGTGCTGCATCTTCCTCATCTCGAAAATCACCAGATCGAGCAGGATCTTCGAGATGTCGGCATCGTCCCCGAGCTGAGAGCTGAGAGCTGAGAGCGCGGAGATGGCTTCAGGGAAAGCTGAGAGGGCAGTTTCGAGGAGCATGAGCTTTTCTACAGAGACACCACGCAGGGGATCAACATCCCCCACGCCAATGCTGTTCTTCGTTCTGAGCCGACCCCGTCAAAAAGTCAGAACGAAGAACAGGGTTCGTACCGTTCTGTTCCATCCTTGTCGAAAGCCTGCGCACTTCTTCTTGTAATTGGGTAATTGACATTTGAAGCGCATCAATTGCCCTTTGCGCTTCAACAACATGTTGATCCCAAATATCGGAGAAAGCCTTCAAGGCTTCTTTAAGAGAAATCGTGGCATTCTCTTTTTTGGTCCTGTATACCTTGCGATTGACTACGGGTGTCCTCTCGATTGCTTGGGGTCCACGCCACAGAGGGCGTTCGTGTTCATATACCCAACAGTCAACACGCTTTCCTTGGAAAGGAAAGTACACTTGACGAATGTTGTGAAGTCTCCACAGTTCCATGGAATCACACCCACTCCCACGGTAAACTATGTAGAGATGTGAGGGTATTCCTTGCAGAAGAGCCCAATTATCTTCGAGGTCAACATCGACGGGGGCGACAATGTTACCCGTGCCTCGGAAGGTTTCTTCATCAAACATCACATGCCTCCTCCAAATACCAGGAAGACCTTCCGAAGGAGCAGGAAACCGAGGAAAGTGTAGGTGACGGTGAAGAGCAGTTTTTCGTCGTGGGTAACCCCCGCAACAATCGCCAGGATACCCAGCGCCAAAAAGTGCGGCGCGGTATTGATTTCTTCGGGACTACGCATGGTTTCGTCTTGTGCGGACGGCATCAAGAGCCTGAACAAGAGCCTCGATGCGATCCATACTCTGTGATTCGAAGCTGGCCCGCAACTCACCGCTGAGGATTGCAGCTTGGACGGAAGTCATCCCAGCACGGCGCACCACATCCTTCATGTGTTTTTCGAGATCCTGCCTGGATTCGTCCGCCTTGTTGCCTGACCCCGAAGAAGAACTCGCATCTGCCATGGGAAGGGTTACACCGGATCCGGTGTAATAGGTTGCATGTCCCTCCCTGAGGTTGGATCCCGAGTCGGAGCGCTTGCCATGGGGCGGGATGGGGTAGTCTTCTTCTTTGGGTACGGGGTGTACCAGGGGTTGGAGATCCCTCCCGACGAGGGTCCAACTTCACGCACCTCGATTCTTCATGCAGAAGGCTGCATGAACCCCAAGATTGTTCTTGATCAAGGGGACGTGATTTGGGGGTGCGAATGTTGGTGGGGCCTCGAAGAGAACATTCGTGAGGCGATACAGGAAAGCGGGTCTACTGTGATCGAGCTGACAATCGCCGATGCGCGAGCAGGTCGGATCCCCCATGTCGTGACGCCACCCTCAACGGATTTCTGGACGGCTTGACCATGCCCTTCGTGCGATCGTCACTCATCCTGAGCACTCTCGAAGCTCTCAGACGCCTCCCTTTGGAGGATTCCTCAACGAGGGGTTTGGTTGATCTCCGCTATCGTGGAGACCCAAACATCCTGGATGTTGAGCCTGAACCTGGTTTCGACTTTACAGTCTTTTGTCAGACTATGAGGCGGAACTCGGTGCAGGATGCCTCCGCAGTTCTTGTGTCTTTTGAAGGGTATGATCAGGGGAAATCAATGTCTGTGGGTTTCCGCCTCATGACAGCCCTCCGACAATTCATCGATCGGCTTTTGGAGACGCATACAAACTCGCGCTTTGGACGCCAGTTGCCGTGTCAAGAGGCTTGGGCGCATTATGTCCGGTGTTTCGCTGGGACGACCCGACCAATAAGAGTAGATCTTGACCCTGAATCATATGCCCTCGAAGTTGAAGAGTCTGCTTACTGTACAACAAGTCTTCATTCGGCTTGGGCGGATTTCGTGAATGCTGTGTGTGACGATATCTCAGATTATACAGGACTCCAGGCTCCTGTCTTCGTCTTTGCTTTCGAGGACATGCATTTGAATCCGGATTTGAACCGGGGCCTTCGACAATCTCTCCGTTCAATGGCTCATCCTCGGTTGGTCTACCTTTTTGGGCGGACTTCTAATGTCGAGGCCGAGCGTTTCGGGGAAACGCTGCGAAGAACGATACATGAATGCAAGAACTCCGTTGTTGCCCCTCCCAAGCCAGTTCTCTCCCCCTGGGCCCGAACCCTTCTCGAAGACGACGAATTCACGTGATACCGGAGTACTATGCCTGATCATCGTTTTTCCGATTTTGTTTGGAATTGCCGTCGTATCCTCGAAGAACACGGCAGCTCGGATCATCGTCAAGAGATTGGGGTTGCAGCCATCGGTTGGCAGTTCAATCCCAACAACGCCCGAGCTTACAAGGATGATGTGGTGACGATTGTATGCGAAGCGGAGCCTTCGCCTGCATTGCTCGTCATTCGAATCGAGAACCACAACCCCGTTCTTTGTATAGACAGGAAGGGCGACCCTTATCGTCAGCACGGGGAATTCACGTACCTCGAAGCTCATGTGGCGAAGCTCTGCCGCCAGGTGCTCGCGAAGCGGCTCCGCCGGATGTCTCCCCAAGAAGGAGGGCATGGGATCATCAACACGGATCGGGTCCTCGCCCTGGAGAGTCTCGTCCAGGAAGTCCGACGAAGTGTGTATGAAGTGGGGGACAAGAGGCTTGAGGATGCTCTCAAGGTGATCGACGGCATGCCATTCCTCGAGTGACTGGTGTAGTCCAAGTCGTTGCGCTGGAGGTCGAGGTCCCTGCAAAGGGAAAACGGCGGGCTTATCCGCTTAGCTCCTAAAGGCGCCTATCTACCTTTGGTATAGGTGTGCTGTGAAGAGCAAGAGAGACGATCTCATTGATCATTTCATTGCATGCGTCGTGGGATGCAATGAAAACGGGAATTATGTCGATCACGATGGGGATGTCCGCTCCTATGTGGATCAATATGGGGGGCGGAAATTTAGACAAACTCGCTCCGCCTTGATCGCTCTTCTCCGTGATTTAGGAGCAGACGTATGAGCAATTGGGGTGGGCGTGGGGAGGAGAGGGCGTTTCGAGAAGCGCGTGGGCGTTAGGTATGAGATATCATTTTCAGCCCGTCCTGTCTGGGCCGCTAGCCTGTGGGATGCGAGGCCATGAGCTGTACGGCACCAACGACAAATGGACGGACGAATTCAAAGAATTTCTTCGTAACAATCCGTGTCGAGATTGCTTGGAAGATCGTGAGTCGATCCATTGGGAATTGGGGCGTCCAGGGCGATACGGTTACGAGGATATGCGAAGGTGTGGGGGCGGTATCGTCAAGACACAAGCCGCAGCTCTAGCAAAAGCGCACAGAGCATATTCAGAGCACACATCGTGGCGTTCGGGGGAGGAACAATCTCTTGTGCTTCTCGAGCAAGACCGGACCTTCGGTTATGAATCGTCTTCAAAACCAACCGTTTGGGAGCACCTCGATCTCGCCATTTGGGATGAGACCGACACAATCGAAACGGCCACTGCTAGGGAAGCAGCCGAGAGTTTCGACAAGAGCCGGAAGAAGGAACGAAACTCTCGTTGGGTGCGCGACTACGATTACTTTTTCTGTTTGGGGGAACCCGATGGGAATGGGCAAATCGTGTGGGAAGATTGGGTGCCGTTGGCCATCGCATGGCACCGCCCGGTGTAATTGGGGGTCATGGCCACAACGATCGAAGAAAGCCTCAAGTCCAACCTCGCCGCGGTACAAACAAACCTGGACGCTGTTCGGGATAGCCTCACCAGGGTGATCCGGGACGCCGACAAGGCGCTCCTCAACTCCGTTCAGGAGTCGATCCGCCAGGAAGAGCGATCGAAGGTCAAGCAGATCGAGGCGGCAACGCCCCCTTCACCTGAGGAGAGGAGGGCGCTCATCGAGTACGCTTTCGCGCTCGAAGCTGACATGTTGACCAACTGCGCGGCAGCAACCCTTCTCTTGGAGAGAAAGACGAAGGGGCATCCAACGATCCGTAAGATCCATTGGGGGATCTTCATTGCCCTGATCGTCCTCTTCTTCCCGACCCTCATCGCTCTCGTGCTGGGCTTCGGCTGGAAGGGGGATAACTACCCCCTCTGGTTGGTGATTGCGGCGTATGCCATCGCAGGAATCACCTGTTACGTCAGCGGCACATTACACGAGAACGAGAACGCGGCGATTGTTACCCGCTTCGCCGCGTTGAAGGTCGCTTTCAACGCCCTCGCTGCGAAAGCACGACGCATCTACATGGTGGATGCGTTCTCCATGACCACCAAGGAAGATTTCTCATCCAGGGTGACGGCGTTGAACGACGATCGGAAAGAATTGACCCGAGATCCGTTGTACAACAACTACCACCCGGATCTGATGCTCCTCGAGAGCGCCAAGACCTCGATTCAGGAGACGCTCAACGAGCGCGTCAAGCCCATCGTCCGGCCCTGATGCCCCGGTGTAAGGATCTCCCGAGATCAAATCAAAGGAGACCCTGGCCATGTGCTGCACCCTCGAACCTTCCCACGTCAGTAAGACGATTCTATCCTGCATCGAGACCCGTCACCCCGATCACGGACGGGTGATCCACGTCGCGGGCTACCAGAACAAGGCGTCCAGCGACCAGCCCGGCCCGAACGCCATGCTGCTCCCGTTCCCGAGCCGCGTCCTCATGGGGCCGGAGAACGTGCTCGACACCCGTCTCGCGAAGAGCATTCTCAAGGATTACGCGGAGGCCATCCAGCCGCGTCGCCGGGGCCTCATGCGTGGGGGGCCCCGGCTCAAGTCCCTCAGCTACGATGACGACGTACAAGTCTTCGAGTCGGGCTCCTATCACATCGTGCTGGCCAGGAATGCGGCGGCCATTCCTGCGGCGCTGAACTTCGTCCGTTGGGACAAGCGTCCCCGGGTGAAGCAAGACATCTTCGACCGGTACGCGGAGTTCTATCCAGCGGCTTCCTGGCAGCTCGCCCTCTGTTGCTGGAACGGCTCCGTCGATGCCGAGCCGATGATGTGGCACTACGAGCCCAACGATCTCGAAACCCTCTTCTTCCCTGCCCTGGACGCTCACGATGGCCGTCCCCCGGTGCTCAGCTCGACCGTGGGCGTCGATCACACCTTGGTCGTGGGATCCACCCTTCGGGAGTTGGACTATGCCAACTCAGTGGAGTTCACCGACAATCTCCCGTCGAATCTCAAGCCATTCGTCGCCAAGGCTGTCATTGGAGAGCAATACGACAAGCGTCTCCAAAATGGTGACTGGCAGTTCAACGTGGGGAACTTCGCGACGTACCGCAGAGGGTCCATGTTCGAGCGTGTCCCCCCGCCCTCGGCCTGAGATCTATGTCTCTCTACCGCACATTTGAGGATCCCCCACGAACTATCTGGTGTCGCAATGGGATCCACAAATGGAAAGAGATTCGGAGGAGATCAAAATACTCCATCGATCTGTTTCACTGTTGGGTCATTACCGAGCGTTGTACTCGGGACGGATGTAGAGAAACAAGAGAACGCGAAACGACATGACGCTTGAGGAGATGCAACAGCTCGTCGATCGCGCTCTCGGGGATTCGGAGGACTATCAGGATTTTGATGCTCTTCCAGCCCGCGAGCAGCTCACCAAAGTAGCGCATGCTCACCAAAGTAGCGCATGCTCTCCAAGAAGCGATTACGAAGCTCAAGAAGCGAAGGAAGAAGAAACCGTGAAGCAGCTCGACCCCAAAGAAGCGGTTTCCTGTCATCTCCACTTGAGGAGATGTCCGGGTCGACTTGCGAGTGGCAATCGCTACAAGTGCCACCCCAATCACGAACCTGGGGGGTACGATATTGGGTTCATGGGATACGACTTCAGCTCCCGGGCTCCCTTTGCGACATTCGAGGAAGCAAAAGAAGAGCTTCTGATGCTCCAAGAGGCTTTGGGGCGTCTCCTTGAGTATGATCGCACAGGGCGTCATGTTGCAGTATCGATCGGTCCCGAGGATCTCAAAAATCTCCGCGAGGTCGATGTGTTCGATGACGCCTACATTCTTGCCGAAGAGTACCTCAGCAAGTATGCAGACGGGGCATTTACGGTCATTGGGGAAGACCGTAAATGCCGGTTCGGCTGGCTCGTTCGGTACGACACAAAGAAGGCCCGGAAGAAGTGGAGTGGGAAAAAAGGTTGGTACGCCTGGGAGGGTGACAGTTTTCCTGAGGGCCCACACCTCATGCTCTTGGTAGTCCCCCCAAAGGGAACCATCTACCGACTGTCGGTACAACCTACCCTGGAGGCCACCCTCAAGAATTTCTCAGAGAGTCATCCTGAGGTGGAGCCCTGCTATCCGGACAACCCTGACTACGACACGCTCGTCAATGCCGGAGTCGAACCGTGGAGAGCTTCGTCCGCGCTCCATCCGATCAAGGTTCACATCGAAATTGCGCTCAATGCTTACCGGCACGGAGACTTCGATCCCCGTTTTGCTGAAGCCGCTCGGGTCATCCTCGAGCGTTGTGCTGCACAGGCAAAAGAGAAGGACGACACATGATCCTCTGGAAATCAAAGATTGAGACAGAGGACAAGCCCGAGTTCTCAGAACTTGGGCGACGATCCTGGCGTTGGGTGTTCGAGGTTGACTACTGGAAGCCTATGGCGGTAGGAGCGGGGTTCTATCACCAGGTTCTCTTTGAGAAAGGGGATTGGCGTCCGGCTGTGCAGTATTACAACCTGAGCTTGACGCCGCACTTCCGTCTCGGGGAACGGCACGACTACTACGACGGTCCCCATTGCTCGTTTTCGATCGGCTTCCTGCACATCAACTGGAGTGGGGATTGGTGCAAGAAGTGTATGCCCGATGATGAGGTGGAGTGTGCAACGAGCTGAGCGAAAGAAATGGCAGAAGACCTTCAAAGTGGGGGATCTCGTCACGTGGGGCAATGGGATGGCAGAGCATCCTGTTGTTGAAGTTTGCGAGACGGGGGTCAAGGTCGATGTGACCTACGAACAGAACGCCGATCATTTTGGAAAGAAACAACCAGATGGACGAATCTTCCTGTTCGTTTCTTACGACGCCAACAATCGGAACCGTAGTGGCCGGGGACCTATACGCCTCGCAAAAATGGTCCCAGCAAAGCCTGTGCTTTGCTCGGTTGTGAGGTAGACTTTGGACATGTCTACCTCACAACCGAAAGCATCCTGCCTCAACTGCGGTAAGCCCGCGACGACGACCAAGAACGGGACGACCGTCCCCCTCTGCTCCGGCTGCGCCCGTCTCACGGGAGATCCCCGGGGCGTGGAGATGACCGGGACCCCCAAGAAGAAACGTGGGCTGAAGATGGTGTAACCATCTCTATGGCCTCCCGGTACTACTGCGTCCAATACGCATGCAACCAAAAAAACTGGGTGGATCTCCCCCATCTCGCCTCGCTCAAACAAGCAGAGGCGATAGATCGGGGTGTGAGCTTCTCTGAGAGATACTCACGAATTACCCGCGTCATTCGGAAGCCTCATGGCTGGACGCCTTCAGACGCGTCTGCCCTTATTTCGTCTCTCGAATCCTTGGCGTCGGATCTCTATGAGACTCCCCTGACGGGGGACGAATTTGAGGAGAAGTTCGAAGAGCCCCTCGTCAATTCGAGGAAGCACGAGAAGGCCCGTCGAAGAGCTACGACGGCACAGGAACGACAACCAACGGCATGGGATCATCTCGATTCCCCCGATTTCGATATGGTGTAAAGGATCCTGTGCTCGATAGTGATGACTCCGAATTCGGGATCGCCAAAAGACAAGCCGAGCTGGACGCCGCACAAGCTCGGCTCAATACGGACAGAGATCAGCTCGCTCGATTTACCGCCTTTCGAGATAAATACGGGACGGGGAGGCGTAGCGCCTTCGGAATCATCGAGCATTGCTGCGACGAGATCGTGGCACAGGGGATCCGGGTCGTTCGGGGAGCAGCGTTCAATTGGACGGGTTCGAATCTGAACGAGCCTCTGGCTTGCAACGCCCTGGGGGCTGTCCTCTGGTGCGCGGGAGCCGTCAACGTCGCCGAACGCAAATCTGAACTGCGTCATCCAAATCCCTGGTCGACCCTCTGCACTCTGCTTGGGGTGGATGCTTTCTGGCTCTACCGGTTCACCATCGGCTGGGACCAACAGACACAGCTCATTGTGTACTACGAAGGGCCCAACAAAACCCTGATCCCGAGAGACGACGAAATCAGTCGTCAGGCCATGAAGATATCCAAAGAGAGAACCCGATGATGTACATGTCTTCACCTCTGCTTGGGAAGGGCATCGGAGACGCTCTTGGAGCGCCCTTCGAGCAGCCCCACTCTGCTACCGAACCCCCCGAGAGGCTCACCGGTTGGGAAGGGGACTTCCTGGACACGCACGGGCTCTACGGCGACTTCAAGGCTGGGCAGTGGACCGACGACACGGGGAAGGCTGTCGCTCTGGCTGAGGCCCTCCTGGAGGGCAAAGGCTTCATCCCCAAGATTGTGATGGAGAAGTACTACTCCTGGTACTTGGCGGTGCCAAAACTACTCGTTGGGGGCACCATCAAAAGGGCGCTGAATCGTTATGCATTGTGGAGGGACGGCCCCTCCGAATGTGGTGTGGAGGGTTCCGAGGGGAACGGGTCGGCGATGAGCTGTGCCGCAATCGGGCTCTACTATCGAAGGGATCCCCTGAAGGCAATGGAAGTTGCGCGTGAGGAGGCTATGCTCACGCACAATTCACTTGAAGCCATGGAGGGTTCAGCGGCGATTGCTGGCATGATCGCACAAATGTCTCTTCTTGCGGCCGGGGATCCCTCTCGATTTGTGGATCACCTGCACATCTACAAATCCCTGCGTGCAAGCCAGATGCAAAGTCTCTTGGAGGAGATGGTCGCCAATCTCGAATCCGGGGATATCTCCGTCGCCGAGCTTGTAGCCGAGATCGGTACGAAGGGGCATGTCCTCCAGACCGTTCCTTCGGCGATGGCGTGTTTCCTCGGTACGTCCACATACGAGGAAGCAATTCTCACGGCAATCCGTGCTGGGGGCGACGCCGATACCACGGCAGCCATCACGGGAGCGCTTGCGGGTGCCTGGTATGGTTACGAGGGCATCCCGGAGAAGTACAAGAAGGGCGTCGATCGGGGAGACTACCTTCATTCGCTCGATCTCCGGCTCTACAACGAGGGGTACAATCCTTGATCGTACAGCCCTGGAGTTTCTATCCTTTTCGGAGATCGTGAATTCACAAGTTCTATCTCGGTATCTCTTCCGTCATGCGGGGACGTTGAAGGTCGCCTCTTCGATTGGTTATCTCAGCGTCACGGCATTCCCTGAAGTGCCCCCGGAGTTTGAGCATGCTCGAAATCTCGTCCACAAGCTGAAGGAGGGATCTTCCGCAGCGGCTCAAGAGTGTGCCAAGATCATGAGCCGGCATCCTCTGCTTCGGAGCTTTCGAGGCGCGGTCACTCCCGCGCCTCGAAGCGAGGCGGGACGACATTCACACCTCATGTTGGCTCAGTTTCTTGTGAGTCATGGGGTTGGAAGTGTAGCGCTCCCCCTGGTTCGGCGTGTAGCTCCCGTCCCTTCCTCGCGGATGCTACGTCGTCAAGGGCTTCCTGGCGTCCCCTTCGAGGAGCATGTCCGGACGATGGACGCAGAGCCCGAGGCGGTTGACCCGACGATGCCCTTGCTCATCGTGGACGACATGTTCACGCAGGGGACGACACTTCGGGCTTCGGCGGCGGTCCTGAGGAAGGCGGGGTACTCTGGGGAGTTCCTGGGGGCGACGGCTGGCTATCTTCTGGCCAGTCCCGATGTGTCATCCCCCTTGATCCACGCACACTTCACGGTGTAAAGATTACGACCATGCGCGGCGACACCCAAGAGCAGCTTGAGCACGAACCCAAGAAGGTCCGAAGCAACACGAAGATCCCGTCTCGGTTCCGTCGAGGAGGGGACTACTGCGGAGCTACCTGGCATGCGAGTTACCGGAACCAGGGTCGAACCCCCAAGAAGCGTTGGAAGAGAATCTCCAAGTCGGTGTAACCTCTTGGTATGATTGATAGATGCATCACCTCGGGCCACTATAAAGCGGTTGTTGCCCTCGTTGCTCTTCGGAATCACCTCCAAGAGCGTCCGCAGTTCGAAGCGGAGGCAGCTCGCGTTGGACTTCTGGTGGCGTCTCTCCAATATCACGGGGACCCCTGGATCCCTGGGGTACTCGAACGAGCAATCGAGGTCGTCGTCGAGCTGAAGACCCCCGCCTGGAAGACCACGCCACAAGACATCGAAGCCGCTACCACGGCTCTCTCCAGCCTGATCCAGTTCGCGGGCACGTTCGAGGTTGTTTTGCCGTAGGCTTGGTGTAGCTGTCGGTTATGTTCACAACCGATATGCTCGTTGCTCATCTCGTCGGGGACTACTTGTTCCAAAGCGACTGGATGGCTCAGGTCAAAGTCAAGGCTTCGTGGCCCGCGTTCTGGCACGCGGTGACCTACACGTTGCCGTTCCTCTTCCTCACCACATCGTGGAAGGCTCTCCTCTTCATCGCGGGGACCCACTTCCTCATCGATAGGTTCCGGCTCGCTCGCTACGTCTGCTGGGCGAAGAACTTCCTGGCACCCAAGTGGATCGAAGCAGTGGTGGATCAGAGAATGATCCGTCACCCTGTGACGGGTAAGACGTGCGGTATGTCAGAGCTTGGGATGGTCCGGAACTACCCATGGCCCGAGTGCGAGGGGACGGGCTACCACAAGGACCGTCCCGCCTGGCTCGCTGTGTGGCTCCTGATCATCACTGACAATACCCTACATCTACTGTGCAACGGAATTGCTCTCCGTTGGCTTTGAGGAGACCTCCATGAACCGTCGAAACTGTCTCGCGCTCTTCCCCGCTCTTGCCTTGGGGCTGATGCTCCCGGAGGCACAGGCAACGGAGCTGCCGTTCATGCTGCGCAGCATATTGCTGCCTTGCTGGGGGCGCCCTACCCTTCCCTCGCTCCAAGAACATTTGAGCAAGTCTTTCAAAACGGCGATCTCCGAATTCCTTGTCGAATTCCCAGACGCACAGGTGATTGACAACATCCGATTCGAGTTCGAGGAGACCGATCGAAAGCAGTGGGGGATGGAGCAGGAGTGCATGGAGGCGAGGCCAGACGAGATCCTCAAGAATCATCGGTGGGACATTCTCCCGCGAGCCATTGACTTCACCCGTCATCGAGCAAGGCGTCAGGGAGTCATTCTGGATCCCCTGGAGATACGATACGTAAAAATCAGTTTTCTGTTCCGATCCCGCTTCCCCGCCCAACCGTTCCGAAGGCACCTATCTCGTTCAGGTTGACATTGAAACGGTTTTCTAAGACATGAAATTTCATACGTACGGAGAAAATGGCGTCTGCACTTGGTGCGAGCACCATATCTCAAATCCGGGCACTCTCATTTGTCTTGGGGCATCAGAGCCGAACGGAAGTGACGTGAAAGCCGTTCTCTTTGAAGTCGCGAAGACGGCCTTTGTCAAACATGACATGTCGAGAGACAAGTTCGTCGAGCTGGCTACAGAGGCGTATCTTCGGGTCGAGCAGGGGATGTGATTGAGGGAGTTCGGCTCCGGGGGATTTCCAACACAGGATACGTATTCAACGTATCCGAAGAGATCTACACGCTTTCTGTGGAAAGCGGATGGGCCGGATACGTTGGAGCCAGGGTCCGGCTCGTCTCAGGTATTGATGGGAATCCGACCCCCGGATACCATTTCGATGAAGGCTGGACCACAGTCACGCTTCTCGATCCAGAGGAAATCCTCTGCCGATCGACAACGCTTGAGGTTGTACAGAAGATGAAGTTGGTGGACTCCATCTTCATACACATAGGGGTTCCCCGTGCTTCGCTCATCCCTGTAAAGACAGCCTACGACCATCTCTTGTCGGACAGCATGTAGGGCGAGAACGGGGTCGTTCTCGCCCTACATCACCTACGCGGCGTGTGAACGTCGAGTGAGTGCAGCGAAGCCGTCGATATCGATCTCGGGAGGAAGCAGCCTCTTCGGAGTCCCTCCGGGAGAGAACGTGGCGAGCAGCTTCTCCACACCCTCAGTGCTCTTCGGCAGCATCAGGCAATGGTGGTCGAATCGCTCAGCCCCATCCATGTGGTACTTTGCAGCGCGGAGAACACGGTACGTCTGATCCAGAACGGAATCCGTTTTGATCATCGCCGACTTCGAGTTTGAACCTGCGAGCAGGTAGTCGTAGAAACCCCGAGCTGCCGGGCTCTTCTTGGCCTCCGGGTCATAGACCATCGAAGCGAATTCCTCTGCTTGCTCCCTGAACTTCGCATGGAAGATCACGAAACCGGCAAGGATAGGAGCCTTCGTGAAATCACGTGTGACTCCGTTCCGCGTCGAGCAGTAGCCTCGTGCATGAAGCCATTTCAGCGACTTCTTGTACTTGGTGATCATCGCCGTGAGGTTGTCTTTGGATGCGTTCCAGATGTTCTTGTACCCCCCACCCACCATCATGAAAATCCGGAACAGGATGGCATTCATCAACTTCGGGCTCGGAAGCTCCTTCAAGTTGATGTTCCCCGGGTCCAGCTCGAGGAGGCAAGCCATTCCTCGAACAGCACCCGTGTCGACCTTGGTCTTCACGTTGGGGTTGAGCCCTCGTGAGACCAGGATTCTGGCAGGATGATCCGCGAAGATGATGCCCCACGAACGGTGTTGCCCGTCGATCAGGTCCCCGTTTGTGTCGAACCCAAGCCCCTGGCACGTAGGCTCCCACTGACCCGTCGAAATGGCATGCGCGTAGGCTTCGATCCGTTCGAGCCTCAAGCTCCGGTTGTTCTTGTTCCGGGTGAGCGCCAGGATTGCATCGTACGGATGAAGCATCTCGTACGTGGCGACAGGTTCGGTCGCCACGAGGTCGAGAGATTCCCGCTTCGCGATGAACTCTCGATTGCGCAGCTTGATGAGGAGGGATTCCAGCTTGTGCGGGCTGATCGGAGCGAGAGGAAGGTACAGCGTGGTGACGCCTTCCTCCCCGTCCTTCTTGATCCCGAGAAGGATTTGCGTGTCCCCCTCTTCGGGGTTCTCGTAGTCGATGTCGACGATCTTCATATTAGGAGGCAAATTCATGCCTTCTAATACACCGGGGCGATCTGACCCTGTGTCTAGTATTCGTCCGGGAGGAGCAGGGTCGTACTCGACCTGTCCGCCTCGGTGATGATCCAGAGGGTGCGCTTGTCCGCGAACTTGTAGGAGCTGAGGAGACGGGAGCCCCGCTTGAGGCTCAGCTCGTTCTCCTTGCGGTCGTGAGCGCTGAGGTCGCCCCAATCGCCGGACATGTGCCGGTTGAGGCAGGCGTTCCGCTCTTCGTTGGTGAAGTCGGACTCGGCGCCGGGGGTCATGACGAGCTGGCCGGTGGGGAACTTGGTAGGCATGGGGGTTCTACAGCGGAGAGGGTTTTTCGATCAACCTCTTGGGGGTCCTGTTTTTGGTGTACAAGGAATCATGAGCGACACACGGCTTTCCATCACCCCCGGCTGGAACCCCACGCATCTGCGATGGCACGATTTCCCCATGACCCCCAAGATGCAGGCCCGAGAGTGTGATCACGTCGGACGGCGTGTGCGGGGTCGCCGGTTCAACAAGAACGGGAAGAACAGCACCTTCAACCTCGAGCGCAAGGTCGACGCCCTTCGGGAGAAGGAAGCTCGGCAAGAGTAGTGCCGGGTTGATCGTGGGGATCGCATTCCTGTAGAACGGCCATGCGCAGTACCATCAAAAGGAAGATCCAGTGAACAACGTCTTCGCGACCCTTCGTGACATGGGGGACGACGCGCCCCTTCTCTACATCATCAACACGGGGGCCGGGGCTGGTCTCCAGAGGAAGGCCTGGGATGTCCCCGGCATCTCCAACTTCTTCGTGGGAGCTTGCTTCCCCTACGCGACGGAGGAGACCATGGGCAACATCCTCGGCTTCACCCCCGAGAAGTTCGTCAGCGTCGAGATGGCCATCGACCTCGCCATGGAGGCCTACAAGCGGGCCTGGAAGCCGGGCCGGAAGGCCGTGGGCATCGGGATGACTTGCTCCGTCGCCTCGACGAAGAGCCACCGTGGCGATCACCGGATCATCGTCGCAAGCTTCTCGGATGTCGCGTGCTGGTACATGTCCGTCGTGATCCCCAAGGGAGACTTCTGGACCGACCCCAAGCTCACGGAGGAGGAGCGGAAGGTGAAGATGTTGAAGCAGAGGGTCACCGATGGTGAGCTGGCCGACAGTGTCGCTGAGCTGCTCCTCTGCTCGGTCGTCGGAGACCCCCTGGACACGGACATCCAAACGTTCCTCCGCGATCATTGCGGAAATCCGGAGATCGCGGTTGACGGCCTCAAGATCGCCAAGACCCGGATCATGGCGCACCCGTTCTTTCGGGCGGACGGCACCCGCGGAACGAGTGCTGACATCGAGCTGAAGAAGACCGCCATCCTGCCAGGGGCGTTCAACCCTCCTCACGAAGCCCACTTCAAGGGAGCACAGGCGGCCGTGGAGAGCCTCGCCTTCCTTGGGAGCGAGTACCGCAAGGTCGTCTACAGCACGACCGTGAACCCGCCCCACAAGGCCGCTCTCAGCCCCGCCGAGATGCTTCAGAGGGCCAAGATGATGAAGGGTCAGGATTTCATCCTGACGGAGGACGACCCTCTTTTCCTGGACAAGGTTCGGAAGTTCCCGGGGGCTCACTTCATCATCGGAGCCGACACCATGGAGCGGATGCTCGATCCGAAGTGGGGCGTCGAGATCGATACCCTGCTGGACACGCTCAATCAGCTCGAGGCGGTCTTTCATGTCCCGAACCGGCTCGTCGGTTCCGAGGTGCTCTACTGCCAGAACATCATGGCCCGGGTGAGGGATCAGATGCGGGCGGAAGGGAAACCGCAGCACACCTACGAGCGGATCCTTCGAAAGATGTTCCACGCGGTCAATTTCCGTCTCGACCTCAGCTCGACGGAGCTTCGAGCCAAGGCCGCAAAATGAACCGTCACAGGCTGATCGATCTCTTCGTTGAGAGGGTTCTGAACCCTCTCTGGCTTTGGTGGACCGGTGCCCCCTTCGAAGGCGGTGCTGGGGTTGATCTGAACGAGGAAGCATGAGCCGCGAATCCCGAGACAAGCTGGCCAAAGAGCCGCGCCTCAGTCTTGACGAGATTGAGGCTGTTCGTCAGGGGAAGACGTACTTCAACGACTCCAACTTGAAGCACCTTCAACGGGTGACCCGGCTCTGGTGGGATGCCGTCGCGTACGCTTCCGAAAACCACTCCCCAGGGAGTAAGTCTTTCGAGACAGCTCTGAACGGGATCTTTCTCAAAGCTGTCGAAGCTGAGTTCGTCGTTTGGCAGTCGTGGCCAGCGGAGTGGGCCAGCTACATGGTCTGGCGGACCCTCGGGGGCGGAACCTCAAAATCTGAATGGGATGAGGTCGTCTGGGACAAGGGGTGTGCTTCTGGGTATGACATCGGCCCCCTCCCTCTTCCAAAGCTGAAGCCCTAGGGCAACATCTCGTCCGAGACCCCATAGAGCGACACGATCGCTGAATGATCTACGGGGTCGTAGGTCGCTTGAATCATCCCCGCCTCCAGCTTGATACCCTTCGCCTCCACGGCATCCTGGAGGTTTCGGGCAACGCTCACCATCTTGAGCGGCGTCGTCTGAATGTGAACGTGGGCAATGTCGATTGCCCCTTCCATCTCAGCTTCAACGTTCGTGACACCATCCCCCGAATCCGTTGTGTCGAATCCGAGGGAACGGAGCCAAAGGACGGTCTTGCGAATGCCAGGCGTGAGGAGGGCAGGGTTGAGGGTGTCCATAACCTCGACCAAGGTATAAAAACGTATTCAGACTTCCATGGCGGAGATCACAACGTCGATGGCTTCTTAGGTCTCGATCTGGACTCGCTTCGCATTGATGGCGGCGAGGAAAGCTCGAGCCTTCGAGTACGTCTCCACAGCGGTCTTGATCTCGTTGTGGATCGCGATGTTGCCCAGGTGTGTCTCAATCGACCGATCGAGATCCTCTCCCTTGAGAATTGCCACAGGGTATTCCCGAAGCTTCGCGTGCAGGGTGTGCCGTCTCTTCTCTGTGAACTCAGCCATAGAGAACTTGCTGCCCTGGTTCAGGGTGGCGAGCACCTGCTTCGCTTCGCTTGGGTGTTTGGTGACGAAGGAGGTCATCTTCGTCCTCCACACATGGTCGACGACCTTCCGAATGACATCTCCCGTCGCTCCATCGAGCTTGCGAGCCAGGGCCTCCCAGAGCCCATCGTCGATGTCATCCGCGGGCATGTGCCCCGCGAAGTGCTTGAGCAACTTCACCCGGTCAGCCTGGCTCAACTCGCCCACGATGAGCACCTTCGAAAACCGGCGGATCATCGGCATGGGGATCCGCTCAGGGACGTTCGTTGCTCCCCACACGGAGAGATGGGGGTAGTGGACAACGCCGTCCATGAGGATCTGGAACTCCGTCACGAGATTCGTTCCCCCGAACGAATCTCGTGCTGAATCCTTGTTGAAGATCGTGTCGATTTCGTCGATCATGATGTGGACGTGCTTGCCGGAGTCCTTCTGGAGCTTGAGGGCACCCTCGAAGAGGCGCTTCGGGTTCTTTTCCGTCTCCCCTTTCCAACAGGTGAGGAAGTCCGAGCCTTGCGCGAAGACGCCGATCGATTTCTTGTCCCCACCCACGGCACGGAAGACTTCCGACTTCCCACAGCCCTGAGGGCCGATGAGCAGGACGTGGGTCTTGTCCCCCGATTTGGATGGCGACGTGGCTGCGAACAACGAATACCACTCGGCAGATGCTTCCACGGTTTCGAAGTGCTCCCGCACCTCGTCGAAGCCCGTCCCGAGGATCTCGCTCATCTTGATGTTTGGTCGCGTCCCGGGGGTGATAGAGAGCGCTCCCGGAGGTTCCCCCAAGAAAGGGTTACCCGCAGAAACCTTGCAGACGTAGAACGAATTCTCGTCCAGGAGGTATACGCGCCATTCAGCTTTCCGACCCAGGATGTAGTCGATGAGCGTCTTGGAGTTTGCGCCCGTCTGAAGAAGCCTGACAATCTCCTCCAGGGTCTCATTTCGGAAGCGCAACTCGTACCGCTCCTCTGGTGTCAAGAGCCCCGTTTTTTCCTTGAAGGAAATCGAACGGGGGTCAAGATCTTGAAGCATATCGATCGCTTCAAAGAAGTCCTCCTTCTCCATGGTTGAGCCTTGGGGCAGATTGTCGGCTCCGATGATGGCCTTGAGATCATCGATCTGCTTTTTGTACATCGAGGAGAGAACTTCGGTGAGTTCCCACAAGGCCCGGAGATGTGCCGTGAGATATTCGAGAAGTTGAGCAGGATTCTGCACGAAGTCGCCGATGATGCCCTGGCGAATTGAGTCCGCCATGATCTGTGCCTTGCGGAGAGAGTACGCACTCAGCTCTCCCGGGTTCTTGCCGTCCTCAGAGATCTCCCCATGGGAGTCGACATTTTCGAAGATCGACATCGCGATGTCGGTGGACACGGGGTCACCGTGAATCTGTATACCCTCCACGCTGTGCCGGTTGAGGAGCACTTGGTAATAGGCGTCAAAGCGTTGTGCGAGAGCCTTCCCAAGGTCAACAACATGATCGCGAGCGTGATCGACGGAGATCAATCCGTCGATGAAGCGGTTGACCGTCCCCTGGTTCAGGCTGATCTCCAGGTTGAGGAATTGGAAGTCTTCCATGGTCGAAACATTCGAGATCTTGCGCCCTGAGAGCGTCAGCTCTCCTGGGTAGCACCCCCTCAGAACGTTCTTCATTTGACGAAAGCCGTGCTGTACCCCACGCATGACTTCGAAAATGACATGAAGAAAGTTCTGGCCCCCGCTTGTATGCCGTAGATTTGCGAGAATATCTTCCTGCTCCTCAGAGGGAAGAAGGGGGTTGGCTCGGCGACGTGTGGTCTGCCTGATTTCCGCCAGCATGGCGCTGTTTGCTTTCGACAGGAAATCGACCTCTTTGTCGATCTCCCCCGAAAGCAATTGGAGGCGAGCATTGAACGTGTTGATGTCTGTCGAACGACCTGTACGGTGGACATTCTGAATCATGTCCGTCAACGCGTAGAACTTGCCGGGGTTCAATTCGACGACCCCCATCTTCGGTGCATTCACATTCATGGCGCTCTCCTACACCAGGACGTGCAAAAATCGCATTTGAGGTGTAGACCTGAACATGCCGCCTCCTCGGACATGGACCCACCCCTTCCTTTTTGCCCCTTCCTTTTTGCCCCTTACATCCCCCTCCAAGTCTCTCATTTGATTCCAGGAGATCCTCTTCTCGATCTTTCGGCGGAATACGAGGTCATGGATAGACAACTTCAGGAGAGCTTGCGGGTACCCCAAGCTCTCCTTCAAGGAGAACGCGCTGATTTTGTTGGGCACGAAGCTCGATTGGCACAGGCACGAGTGGCCGCAGCCGAACGTCATCGGCTTTTCCAAGCTGGCCATGTCTCCTTGGCGACTTACCAAGAACTTGAAGAGCTTGCTGCTGCTCGGGGAAACTACCTAGACCTACGACCTGGTGCAGATGCCCGACGAGTTGTAGACAGCCTGGTGAACGAGATCCCAGCCGAGCAACTACTTGACCCTTCTGTCCTCCAGGCACCGTCTCGACCCCTTTCCAATAACCGTCAGGGTTGGATGGTGGAGGAGTTGCCTCCCGTGTGGGGGAATTCTCCTTTGTCCATGCTCCGAGAACTACAAATGCTCGGACGATTTCTTCCGGGGGATCTACAAGTTGAAGAGCATGACGGGCCAGGGATATACAACGAGAGGGCTATACAAGCCATGGGTGCAACCGTCGACTATGACGCACAATACTCAGACGCACACTACGCTAGGAATGATTCCCAAGTCATCGACGTTTCGTACGTGCGGCACCCTATTGATCCTCGTACCCGAATTCGCACGCCGGAAATGCCTCTTACTCCAAGAGTCCATTTCACAGAAGAGGAGATACGAAGCCGTCGGTATCCCCTCATCGATCGAGGGACGCCTGAACCGCTTCCTCCTGAACCGCCCAAGGCACACATCTTCTGGCCCACGTCCTGGGAGCATCTTCTTCAAGAAGACCCTTTTTGACTGAGCCCCAAATATCCTTCTACGCCTTCTTCTGCTCTCGAAGGGAGATGTGGTCCCTCCAGTCGAGGTAAAGCCCTGTACCGGGGTGCCAGAAGCCCCAGGAATGCTTCTCCTCACCATCCAGGCCCGCGACGAAGATCGTCCAAACGCCTCGTTCTTTGTCGAGCAGCTCCACCTTGTGGAAGTCGTCCTCGCCAATCACGTTGAAGTGCCAGGGCTTGACGATCCGGAATGTCGTTCCATTCCCCACACGTCGTTCTTCACGGTAGCCCACCGTCAAGATGAGGGAAACGCTTCTCTTCCACGGATGGCTGTGAAGCTCTTCCTCATCATCTCCCTTGACGAAGTGATGCAGATAGATGGATGGAACCCCTTCTACCCATCGAGGGACATTCCACTGTTGCGCTCGAAAGAATTTTCGAACCCATTCGCGACGGAAAAAGAAGTACCTCTCGAGGTAGGGCTCATTGTCTCCTCGGGTGATGATCTTGTGATCTGGGGCAAGCAGTGCGATTTGTTCGCATGCCTTCTCGACAAACTTTTCGAACCAGTTCATATCAAATCCCAGGTTGAATTCTCTTGAATGAGATGTTCCCAACATGTCATTCGAGTGCGGGGAGGTGACAGCAAGATTTCTTCAAGTGCTCCTTCTTGTAGTGCTTGCCGGATCTGGTCTATGTGAGGGCGCACATGATCTAACACGGTCAAATAGAACATCTGGCCATTTCCTTTGGGGACAGAAAAGTTCCATTGCCCTTCGCCTTGGGTCGCGGGGGTGCCCTCGATAAAAGTGACGTAAGAATCCATCTGGATCTTGACATCCTGAACCATGAAGGGCCAGAGGGTCCGGTATGCTTTTTTACCCACGACCCCCAAGATACACCGTCCGGTGTATCTCCCCCCATGATCTTGGATCTAACCCGACGCCCGATGATGCTGATCTACGATCAGTGCCCGCAATCTGTTGTCGTTCGAACCTTGGAAACGAGAGATGTGAGCGGACGTATAGGGTTCAAGCGGGAGTGGCGCTCGAAAAACACTGAGAAGATGTTTTTCCTCGAGCCAGGCGCTTCTCTTACAAGAGGTGGGGTCACGTGTCACGAGACCAAGCTGAGCCTTTACGAAGCACAAGCTGCTTACGACGCGAAGAATGCGTCGAGAACCCGGTACGAACGGGTTTCCGTTCAGCATGTCTTACCCGGCACTCTGGCTATCACGGAAACGACCCAATATGTGCCTCGTCGCGACGAGGCTTCTACGCTTGATCTTGCAGCGGAGCCGTTTGAGGTTGCGACGGGGGCAAAGGACGCCATTTCAGGACAAGTTTTTGTGTGGCGTGCCGCGATCTCCATCCAAAGATTCAAAGAACTGTGGCTTGTGACTGTTCGGGATGTGTCCGGGGAAAAGAGCGTTGACCTTTGCACCTTTGGATCAAAAACTCTTGATCCAAAGGTGCAAAAAGAGGACTTCCCCCTTCAACGACTCACCAAAAAAGTTGTTGAGAAGCCGCAAAACGCTTGGGAGCACCTGATGTCGGATGACGACTAACGGAAGTCGCTAGTCGTCAGACTACGAAACCGGAGACCAAGCTCCGGCGAAGGTACGACACGATCTGCCTCTTCGATGATGGGGGGCAACGGAAACGGTTTCGAGACCTTCAGGACATGCACAGTCATCACGCGATTTCCGTTCGCTGACGGCGGGAACGTCATCGTCGCGTTCAGCTTCTTCTTCATGAGAAGCTCTCTCAGGCCGATACGTTCGGCCTGAGCCGCATCCGGCCAACCGTCATTGTTTGGCCAAACCCGAAGATCCCATCCGAATGTTGCGAGCAGGGAAAAGACTGTCTCTTCCATTCGCTCCGTAACAGGGATTGACCAGTCGAGCAATCCGACCGAGGCGCCCCCCACCATCTTGAGGAGCGCTCCTGAGAGAATCAATCTCTTTGGGAATTGGAGAGGACCGAACTTCTCTCGCATCGCTCGGGCCATTGGACTCGAGTCTTCTGGAGGAGGGTCCGCTACCCAGCCAAGGATGGGCATGAACCGGAACTTCCCTGGAAAGAACTTCCCCGATGTCACCCAGCCAAGAGCCTGCTCTTGTTGGGGCGTCTCTCGGAGGTATGTCTTCGCGGCTTGCTCTTGTTGCTTCGTGATCATTCGAATAGTCTACACCAGATCCTCGTTGAGATGTTCCCAAGCCGTAGGAATGTACTTGACCTGGCATCTGACCAGCTCATCGATGAGCCAACAAGAAAACGTCCCCCAGTCATCGATACATACCGCAGTACACATCCCACCCAAAACCGTACGAACAACCCAATGGGCATAGACGTTTGTTGCCAAGGGGTCGAGGAAATGTGCCCCTGGTTTGAGCCATGTTGGGACGAGTTCTTCTGGGGAGGGAGGTATGGTTGGACGGTATCGAAGGAGATTCTTCGTGAGGATTGTTACGAGATCAGTGCAGTTTTCTGTGAAGACCTGGCAGATAGTCGGGGCGACGCGGACAACTTCAACCCTGAACTTTTCAGGGGGATCTTTTGGGTAGCGAAGCCAGAGCCCCGGCTTGAGAACAAGACCTGGGGTGGGGTCGACGTTCAGGATCTTCCGGGCCCATTCTCCCTTCTCTTTGCTCACTTCGGCAGCGATCATCGCGACCATCTTCTCATCCAACTCGTCGGGAGCTGAAGCTTCCTCTACTACCGTATAATCCGGCGGGAATTCGGGCATTGCGAAGACGGGCATGTGGAATCATACACCGCTTTGTGGTGTAATTGGTGAGGGAGTCCCCGATCTAAGTGATCCCCCACCATGAAAAATCCTCGACGTTTCCGCATCCCCCTCCGATGGGCGGGGACGGATCAAATCGACACGGCCCGATCTTGTGCCTTGGCTTTGCCCCTCAACGATGATTTGACTCGTGTCATTTCGAAAGTGACCCGAATCGAATCACTTGGGGGTAGACCTCAATACCAGATCGATTACGATCATTGTAGGCTGTATGATCGTTTGAGCATTGTGCAAGCTTCGAAGCTCGAATTGCACAAGGTTGGGAAACATATACTCGTGGAGCAATGTATACGAGATATTGCTCCACGAGTAATCATGATTGGAGGGATGACCCATTATGTGGAACACCTCCATCGTACCGTGATAGACCCCTCAGTGAGGTACATCGAAGCAGTCTGTGGGACGAGTATCCGAGGGACACAAGACATAACTTCGGACGAAGTAGACTGTCCGAAGTGTCTCGAGGTAAAGACCGTCTGGCTTCAATACGTGATTGAGCCCTACACACACCCTGATGCGGCGGAGAAGGCTGCAAAGAAGCTTCGACAGCTTGACAGGAAGAGGGAACGTATGCTCACGGCATACGATCATTTGCTTCTTGACCCCTTCGAAGAAGATGCCCCCGTTGTGCCTCTTCTCCGAGAACCCCGCCCAAAGCCCCCCGTGGTGATTCGGGAGAATGTGGGACAGAAGCCGAATCATCGAGCCCCAGTCGTGAGGAGGCACAGCTACGAAGACCAGCGGGACGCCTGGCTTCGCAAGGTCACGAAGAGGTAGTGTCGTTCTCGACGCGGAAGATCCCGAAGGAGATGATGTTTCCGTAGGGAGGGGTGTCGTTCTCCAACTTTGCGAAGAGACGGTATCTGTCTGTGTTCACGAAGCCAGCGAGGATCCCCAGGCCACTGAGGGCGGGAGCTTCTTGTGTCCCTCGTACGATCAAATGAGGGAGTTTGGCTTCGAGCAACCCCCCATCGCAGGGCACTTCTGAGTCCAGAAGTTTGGTGACCATCTCGGGGCCACATGAGACGAGCGTGTTGAGGTACTTCACCATGCTTTTCAGCAAATCGGGGACGTTCATCTCCATCTCGACTGCATCTGTAACAGTTACGAATTTCATCTTCAGATCCTTCCAGGGGGTTTGAGCGGTTTCGACATCTTGTCGAGGGGGTGGTCGCTTTTCACACGACCTTTGAGAGGCTTGGGGGGTGGTCGGGGTCCCTTATCCAGTTCGTTCTTGACGAAGGTGCTTTGGGCCCATGCTTTTTGTTTCTTGCTGAGTGAGACCACTCCGTTGTCAAGGGCATCGAGCCACTGTTGGAAAGCGGTCTTCTCTCCAGGTGATAGCTTCCCAGGGGGCAAGGAAAGGAGAGCAACAAGCATCTGACGGTCTGTGATCATAGGAGCCCTGTTTGTTGCAGCATTCGACGAAAACCCCAAGACTGTTGCATTGGAGCGTCCTGTATTTGCAAGCAAATTGTTAAAGTGTGATCCCCCGTCATCATTACTCCACCGTTTGCGGGGATAGCTGAATACAACATATCCCCTCGTGTTTTTGATGTCCAGATACCAATTTGTGAGATGTTGACAGATCCCCCTGAGAATCTCCCGAACGTCGCTTCAAATTTGAGTATGTCGTTCTCGATAGGCACTCGCACAGGGACGCGTTCGTATCCTTCTATCGAGACCTCGCCATTTTCGTTGGCGAGCCCCAGCCATAAGAAGCCCGGGAGGGGGACGGTTGCAGGGTCGAGAGGAGGACGAGGCAGCTCGTTCCAGAAGGACATCAGATCGTCATCCGGCATGCGGGGCACTACACCAGGGTCGGATCGTGTCGTCAAGACAAGAAAACGCGCGAGATCAGGCAGGTTGATCCCCAAGACCATTTCGGTGTATGGTGGGGCATGAAACTGCTGAGATCTCTCCCCATCGTGTGTGCCGTTCTTCTGTGGACCTCCTTCGCTCTGGCGGGGAGGCTCATCGTGAAGGACGAAGCTCGTCTCTTCTCCTCCTCGGACATGTCTGCCCTCGGCGAGACCGCCAAGAAGTGGTCGTTCGAGGCGCACGTACTCGTCGCCGTCTCGCCGACCAAGGCGGCCCTCGAGAACCGGGCCAAGGCTTGGGTCGACGGCCCCAACGTCGTCGTGATCGCGCTCGATCCCGAGCACCGGACGACCGTCGTCCGGTTCGGCAACGGCTCGAACGTCAAGTCGGGCGACTTCGATGCGATCTCTTCGTCGGGGAACTCCTCGTTCCGAAGCAAGGACTTCCGCGGCGGAATCGAGGCCATCGGCAACCGGGCGGACATGTCCGCCCGTCAGGTCGTCGCGCAGCCCCCTGCTCCTCCCCCTGCGATCATCGTCCAGCCCGCGCCACAGCCGATCATCGTCCAGACCACGCAACCCGTCTCTTCGACCGTCGTTCACGAGGGGTTCGGCTTCTGGGGTTGGAGCCTGATCGTCATCTGCGCCTTGGCGTTCGTGTGGTTCATCGTTCACTTGTACCGCAAGTCGAAGCGGGACTCCGAGCGCTTCCAGTCGGCTCTCAACGACAACCGTGAGGAGACCGCCAGCCTGGCGTCCCGCAACATCGCCGAAGACAACTGGGAGGCGACTCTCCGAACGAGTTCGGCCCGGACCAAGGCACCTTCCAGCGGAAGTTCGGCCCCCACGCCTTCGCGTTCCAGTGCGAGCCGTGCCTCCACCCGTACCCCCGTTCGTTCGGCGTACATCCCTCCTCCGCCTCCCCCGGTTCCTGTCGCGGCTGCTTCGAGCACCGTCGTGGTGAGCGGGAACAACAGCGGCAACGATCTGCTCACCGGGATGCTGATCGGCGACATGTTGAGTGATCGCCACCACCATCACCACGAAGTCGTCCGCGAGCGTGAGATCATCCGCGAGCGACCGACGAGCTACGACAGCGGGGGTTCGTCTTCGAGCTACGGCGGCAGCTCCTCCCCGAGCTACGACAGTGGAGGGTCGTCTTCGAGCTTCGACTCAAGCTCGTCCGAGTCCTCTTCGGGCAGCTCTTCCTCATGGGGAAGCTCGTCGTCCAGCGACAGCGGTGGAAGCGTCTCGAGTTACGACTCGGGCAGCTCCTCTACGAGCTACGACAGCGGGGGAAGCTCGTCCAGCTTCGACAGTTCATCCAGCTCCGACTCGGGCGGCTCCTCTAGCTGGGACTGACCCCAACCCCCTTCTGCACGGGAAAGGCCTCGTGGCTTCGGCTGCGGGGCCTTTCCCGTTGAGGCTCCCATGGACTTTCATGTTTGGCTCACGGTCCCCTCAGAAGAGCTTGCTCCTCTTCTGATTGCACAGCTCGTCACCAACGGATACACAGTCGGCGCGCTCTCCAGCGATGGGGCCACACATTGGAACAACAAATTCTGTGCCCTCATCGCTTTGAAGATTCAAAAAAAGGTGAGTAAGGGCACGAAAACAGAACAAAGCGTCGTCTTTTATGAGATCGTGGCTCTCTTGAAGAAGATGGGAGCCGCATGGTTGTCCATGATCGTTACTTATGAGGGCCGACCAACTTGGAGCATCGGGGACATCCCTGAGACTACCGAAAAGATCATCGCAGAAAAGACTGTGATGGCGACGATCCTGGACGACAGAGACGAATTTGAATGAAGGCGCACAACTTCATTCAAATTCGTGTCACGCAGTTTGCGAGTGCGGCTGCTGGACTCCCAAGTATGATCTATCGGTGCATAGATTGCCACCTATGCGTATATGTCGAAAACCGTCACGACCTTTACATACAGAACTACGCCCCCTGTGTGCCCTACGTCCCCGAACCTCCCCCAAAGACAGCCTGGGAACGTCTGTTTGACGACAAGTTCTAAGCGTTGTCTTTTCGTGCGGGTCGTCGATCCTTGAGCTTCTTGTACTTGGGCTTCGGTCGAAGGGCCTTCCTGGCAGCCAGGAAGGCCTCGTAGAAGGTCCGGCCAAGGAAGAAGGCCCTCCCATCGTTCGTGAGCACAGACAGCTCACAGACGACAGCCATGTCCCCATCCGTGAGGCGTACAGGCCAGCCGTTCGCCTTCAAGAGAGCTGTGAGCACGTGCCTCCTCGTGAAACACAGCTCCGCAGAAATTCCCGTCCATTTCCCCAGTTGAACGGCAGCTTTATCGGGATCCCATTTCATGGTGTATCTTTCTTGGTATGCATCTCGCCGTTGGAGATTGGCTCGAGCACCTGGACAGCCCGTCCATGCGAGCCGAAGTGATCGCAACGTCTCTTCCAGAGCGTGAAGCTGTTACTCGTCAAACTTGCATTTTGTTATATGTCACGGGAGAGAGGAGACCCCGCGAAGTGCACTGTGACGAGGTTCTCCGATGGTGGGAACTCTTCGTTCCTCCGGAGGGGAAGATCCCTTTTTGGGTACACCAAGATGATGTGTTCCAACATCGGGGTGCCTCCGTAAAAGCATATGTACGCTCTCTCAACAGGGGTTGGATCTCCTACTTCTATGTAGGGCAAGATCGGCGTCAGGATGTCTTCGAGATATCTTCATGGAAAGATTTCTCAGAGGCCTGGAGTCCTGTCCAAGCCCCTTCTGTTTGGGACCACCTCTTAAATGACGAAGCCCCTTCTGATTTCTAACGCAGACAGACTTCTTCTGGTGTAGACTTCACGCAGGTTGGCATTCAGAGGAGTGCTCGCCTCTATCGGTGGCTCAGTGGAGCGCATCGGTGGTCACTCAATACCAGAGGTGTGTCATGTCCAAAATCAAAGAAGGGTCGAACTCGTTTCTACTCAAGGCCCTCACCGAGGCTCTCGCAGCGGAGAATGCAATCTCCCCCGAGAAGTTCCCCGCTGTGAGCAAGTCCTTCCAAGAGCGTGTGAACGCGAACGACCTCACGAAGAAGTACCCGGCTGAGGTGCTGGCCCACGTGGGCACGATTCTCGGGAGGCTGACTCCGCCCGAGAAGACCTTGGATCCCCACAGGGAGATCCCCATCTCGGAGCTGAAGCTCCCAGAGAAGGACTCGAATGCGGAGACCTACCCCCGGGGTCTTCGCGGTGTGGCTCGAGCAACGGAAGCGGCGGGAGTTGCCATCCCCCCGTTCCACGCGAAGACGAACTTGGCTCTCGACCCGGCGGACATCGATCTCCTCTGTGAGGATATCGACGCGAGCAGCCCTCCAAGTGCTCGTGGGGCTCTCCAGGCCCTTATTGAGGGGGCCGCGGACAAGTTCGCTTCGAGTATGAAGCACCCTTTCATCGAGAGCCTCATGTTCGGGGAGAAGCGGTACATCGTCGTTGGGACGGCAACGATCCGATCGGCCAAGAAAGAGGGCGTCAGCCGCTCGGCCAATGCGACCGTGAAAAACTATCGCCGGATCAAGGATGCGGATGAGGCCATCCTGGTGCATGTGGATGGCCGTCCGATGTGTGCAACCCGCGAGCTGGAGAACGGCGTCTGCTTCGTGTGGCTGCTTCACCACGTGCCAGGTCTCGTGGTTCGTTTCTGGCTCAATGAGGCAGACAACGGCATTCGGAAGGACAACCCGAAGGGCACCTACCGAATCACACTGACTGACACGCCGGTCGGTTGGAAGATGGCTTCCTGACAAGTAGGGAAGGGCCCCCCAGCCCTTCCCTACTTCTTCGTCAGGTCTTCGTGGAGCGCGTTGAGAGCACTCTCAACGCGCTCCTTGATCTCGCCCCCCATCACAGTCTTCAGCAGGGTCTCGATCTCGATGAGCCTCCCGAGCTGAGAAGCGACGAAGGCGTACATCGCCTTGTTGCCCTTCTTGGCTCGGACCTTTCCTTCCGCCCAGGCTTGGGCAGAGGGCAGGGTGGGCTTCACGGCCATCATCGGCGAAGTCTTCTTCTTCTTCGCCGGGCGCTTTCGGTTCTTGCGAGCCGAAGTCCCTTCGGTTCGAAGGGTTGGGGTGGAAGTCGGAGCGGCGAATGTGTCTGCGGTGTTCGTCATAAATCGGACGTTACACCGGAGACACGTTCATTTCAGAAATCATCTTCCAGTAAATGCGTCCAAGCATCACGCGAGACCTTGACCTTTGAAGGGCTAGGATCGTCCTCCCACAAGAGGTGCCCCTTGAGATGCACTGGCCTCCAGGTACTCTTTGCCCGTTCCCGGATCCACAGGGAGTAGGGAATTTTCTGGTAGTCCAAGCCTTCCGTAGGCCAGTAAACAAAGGCAGGAGAGCCGATCTCTTCGGTGGCTTGGATGTCTTCGTTCGGGTGGAAGAATATCCAGCCCGGTCCCCTCTCCGGCTGTATGAAGCTTGGATTCCTCCCCTCAGGACGGAGGAGCTTCCGGGCTGTCAGCTCGGAGCATCCACGAACGGCCATCACTTTTTCGAGGAAGGCCTTCCGAAAATGATCAGAGATCCGATCGTTGACTCCAAAGTTGGGGGACAGGAAGAGGCAAGTCTCCCCGTTGATCAGGGTCTCAGCAACCTCCAAAAGGAGGCGCTTGTCGAGTTTGGGCATGCTGGGGATTACACCGGAATCTCCCAACTCCAAAGTTCGAGCTGATCAGCGAGTTTGAACTCTGAGTGGTCTCGGCATCGTCTCATCATGCCCCACAAACATTCAAGAGACCAGAGTGGGGGTGACCCCCATTTGGCAGAGGTTTCCCCAAGACTGTTGGTCTCTAACAGAATAGAAAAGACCGCTTGAAAACCAGGGGATAGAAAATCCCGATAGTCTTCGATGTTGGGTGGCATCAGGCGAGCTTGCCGCCGTGGAGATGGGGTCGACCCCGGTTCATCATCATCTTGACGTAAACTGCACGGTCTACGTCAACATTGTGAGCTTCAGCACGGTCCAGGGCACGAATGATGGAGTCGGCGACCTCTTCATCGGCATTCGTGAGAACGGGTAGGCCAAGAGCTTCCATCTTCTCGGCCTTGTCGCAGGGTTGGTCTAGGGATCCCTTGCGGAAAGACTCCCAAAACTCCGCGATCTCTCCGACTTCGTTCATGGTCATGACGGCTGCCTTGATGAGGCGGCCGATGGGCCCTGCCTTCTGGAGGTCTGTGAGGCCTTCCATGAGCTTCTCGCGGAAGCCCTTCTTCGTTGAGTTCTCAACGACAAGATCCCGTAGGGCGTTGAGATGGGTGGACTTGGCGAACGATTCGAGTGTAGGAGTATCATTCATGCCGTGACGCTACACCAACCCTAGAACTCGTCGTTGTCGAAAGGGTCAGGGCCTCGAAGCATATCAAACGAGGTTGGCCGACGAGCATGCTCTTCCATCTGTCGTGCCTCTTCCCTGGCATTCGCCACGCGAGCTGGGATTGTTGGGGGGCGACGAGACGTGTTGGAATCAGTGACCTCCCGCATATTGGAGTCAAGGACTTCTTGAATAGAAGGATAGGCCCTGTCTCCAGGTAAGTCTCGAGCAGACATACCCCTTGAATCCGAGAAGATCCTCATCCCACGGGCGGATCCAATTTCCCGCATCGGGCCTCCGATGGTTTCACGACGGAAGGGTTCAGGTACAGGGGGGGGACGATCGACACGGAATCGAGATCCTCGGGGGTCTCCTTGAGGTCCCCGAACCCGAAGGGCAGGAGCTTCTAACGAATCCGCCACGAAATCAAGTGAGAAGCCATCCCCAATGTCGGCTGCTACTGTGTCTCTCCAGAGATCAGTGAGATCTTGACCTAGTTCTGTTGAGAGCGCATCGATATCGATCTCTCCGTCGAGTTGGACCTCATCCCTGAGTAGCCGGGAGGAAGCTGAAACTCTGGGTTCAGCTTCAATTCGAGGTCGTTGAACAGACATCCCTTGTGCCGCGTGCATCTCTCGGAGAGCCCCCGAGGAGAGGAACATCTCAGGACTCAGAACAGGAAGAGCTTGAGGCTGAGGTTGCGCCCTTGTTTGGCTCGCAGTCCTTGTTCGGGGATCTTTGATAGGCGATGATTGTGTTGAAGCCAAACGCCGACGGGCGAGAAGTTGACGAAGGCCTCCCTCCAAACAATCACACGACCCGGAAATACCCTCCTCCAGGTAGATGGGAAGCTGGCAAGAGGAGCATTGCTCTAGGAATTGGGGCATAGCAGTACCGGAAATACGTGATTTTGGTGTAGAAGTCAAGATGCACTGGCCGGAGACAGACGACGCTCTTGGATATCCCGTTCCGGAAACGATAAAGAAAGCCCCCCCTGCGAAGCGATCATCTCGACCTCCAAAGAGCCCGAAGCCGAAAAACCCCGCCCCTGCGAAAGCTTCGCATCCAAAGATCTCCGATCATCGTGCGCCTGTGATCTCCGATCCTCGATGGAAAGAGTGGTCTGCTCCTGTACTCCTATTTCTTTCAAACCCCCAAAGTTGGGAGCAGCTCGAGGCTTGGCGAAGAGCAATCAGGCTTGAGGGATCTGTTCTTCGTCACGCACTTGCTTGGCTCGAAGAGAACGGATTTGCCCGGTCCTACACCCTGAATGGGGTCATCGTTTGGGACAGTATTCGTTGTTCTCCCTCATCGCCGCCCTGACGAGGGATTTCCGAACGGCAGTCCTTTGAGGGCTCAAAACGAAGGGGAAATTGACCGTGAGCCGTTCATCCATGTGATCCCCTCCCCAAAGAATAGCTTCATGAGCGCCCCATTCGATTTTCGAGAAGCCGATATCTGATCCCCAATCTTCATGGGGGTCGTTAGCGTAGGCAACCGTGACATGGGGTTTGTATTCAGGGAACTTCTTGGAGTATTCAATCCCATCCCTGTCGAAGCTTTCGGACAGCTTTTGACGCAGTTCGTGTAGTTGGGGGGAGTCAATGGGGCAAATGATTGGAGTGCCTCTGTCCCCTCCTGGAAAGACCGTAATCCTGTTGGTTGAGACGGTAAACGGTTGTAGGGTTGAAGTCACCGAATAGGCCGTCAAGATGGCTTTCGCTAGAACGTCATTAGGGAGATCCTTCCCCAAGTGGAGGATCGTGATGTGAGCTTGTTCTCTTGGTTCAGCCTCTCCGAATTTCGTGTAATCTGATTCCCACAGATTCCATAAGAGTCGGGCCGTCTCGCCTGGGACTTTCAAACCGATGAAGCTCATCGTTGGAGCGTTCCGTTCAGAAGATCCTCATTCCTCTTGTCGGTCTCAGAGGGTATGAGCTTCGAACAACACCCAAAAGCGAGTCCGGGACGTGAGGAAATGATCTTGGATCGCGTTCGCAGTGGTTGCTATGACCCCATTACCTGGAGTCCTATTACAGCGGAGCACAAGGGGCGCACCGCTGTTTTTAGGGTGTTCTCTGATGCTCTCAAGATGGACGGCATTCGCATCAACGTTACGGCTGAGACCGAACAGAGAATCGCAGATCTTCTCGGGTGCTTTCTCCTCACCCCCAAGATTGCCGACCTCATTTGGTTGCAGAGGGATGTGACACTTTACCCCTCTCCGCAACCGATCTCGTCAACAACGAAGGCTATGTTTGCACATAGCCAGCGCATCGATGCAGCCCTTGAAAAGCTGGGAAACCCCACAGGATTGCTCTGTACAGTGGGAAAGCATTGGGTTCTCGACAACGCTTTGCTTTCACATACAGGGTTCGCCGAAAACTACGGGTGGCATTTTGAAGGGGCCACCTACAAAGGAATCAAAGGGGAAGTCGCGGTATCTCTGGCCAAAGACGACTCGGGTCGGTATCTCCGAGTCATACAAGGGTGTGGGTGGAGACATGGGAAGACACATGTTGATTACAGTCAGACTGTAGTTCTTGTGTCTTCCCAATGTGAAGTGGATGGGCAGCCAATGGCCCTCGGGGACGTGCTGACGAGCAAGGATCTCTCTCCTTTGGCCAGTCACAACGGTCCCCTTCGATTGTTGCGTCTACCGGGCACATCCGAGATTTGACTCACAACACCAAAAAGGGGGTCTCAGAGGTGTAAAAGAGACGCATGCAGAAATCGGATAAGGCTGCCTGGATCTTTCTGATCAGTTGTGCGTGTGCCACAGCTCTGAATTTCCGTTGGTTCAAGGAGCAGTACGTCTGGTTCTACTTGGAAATGAAGGGGTTTGCCTTTTGGTACGTCGCGTTGGCGAAGGAGCACCCCGAGATTGGGGTGGTCATGGGGTTCGCAAACCTGTGTGGGGGTGCACTCACATGGTTTTTCATGCGAAATCGACTCCGAATCGCTCAGCGCCAGTCCGAGTTCGTCTCCTCCAGTTTTCAGACGTTGCAGAGCAACTACAGGGATTCCGTCGCACAACTGCGGGTTCTTGAGCGTACCCTCGAAGAACGAAATCAGGAGATCGATCGTCTCGAAGATCGGTCCCGAAATGATGCCCCGCTCGCAGAGTTGGTCCGGTCGCGACAAGAGCCTCGACAAGAGAAAGTCTTGGATAGGAAAAGCCTCACGAAGACTGTGAAGGGGAGATGGAAGAAACCGAAGATTCCCCCGACATGGCAAGAAAGGCTCTTGGACGACGGGTGTGGTTTCGAGGACAACGAAGCAGAGAAGAAGTCCTCAGTCTGAGCCCACCCATTGGCGATCAAGACTGCTTGACGAACCTCTCGGGAGATGATCCAAGAGGCTCGACGACACGAAAACCCCTGAAAGAGGACTTGGGTGGACGATCGCCTTCCCTTGTAAAAGAGCCCGACAATTGTCGACGACCTTGCTGAAGATGTGAGTGAGATCGGTCGCCTCAAAAAATTCGCATCGTCGCTTGGCTTCCTGAACTTCAATGTCCAGGCGTTCCTTCGCTTCTTCGAGGAGAAGGAGGGTTTCCTCTTGGTTACCCATTTTCGCAGAAGTGAGTGCTCGGGCACAAACATCAATCGACCGCATAACTCTCCATACACTAACCTGAGGTCGGGTGGAATACGAACATGCCGGAAGACGAAAACATCAGAGAATTCTGGGATGACGTTCAACCGTCCGGGGCTCAATCAGCGGCCATTCCGAGATTCGGGGAGCATCCGGGGGATCTGATCATTGGGACATCCAGAGATCGGATTCTCGTCCGGATTCATCCGGACGGCACCCTCACCTACGGACCCGAGTACACGCCCGATGAGGCCGCAGTCGAGTTCTGGACGCAGATGGCCATCCGTCGCCTGGAGTCTGAAGAGCGCATCATTCATCTTGGGGTGATGGAGATGATCTTGATGCAGGTAGGACGCGCTGACTTTGCCTACCAGGAAGCACAGGTTCGGGCTCGACAAGAAGGAGCCTCTGAGCATGACCGTTTCATGGAAGAGATGAGCCGCCGAAGCCTTGAGACGATGATTCATCAGGCTGTGGAGTCTGGTCGTGGTCTCATCGCTCGGCCGAATCCTTCCCCTCCCGTTCCGGGGTCTGTTGTCCCCGCTCCCCCACTGCACAACCCTTTCACTCCGACTCCAGATATGGTGCCGGGGATAATCCCTCACGTTGCTATGTCTCATGAGATCTGCACAACATGCACAGAAGATCTTGCGTTGCATGCAACGGGTGCACAGCATTGTACGTGCGGGGCACCCTGGGGGATTATGAGCAACATGTGCTCGTATCTCGCCGACATTAGAAACAGGGATTAGACCTACTTCTGAAACTTCCGGCGATCCCACGCATGTCTGTAGGAGCGAGCATTCCGAAGACCTGGGTGGGCATAGAAGGCGTGGTAGTCTCTTTCCGTGTCTTCGGCTGAGGGGTATTCTTCGGCATGCCCCTCCTCGACCTCGTGCTCTAACATCCGCACGAAGGCCTCGTTGGCGACATCCTCTGCCGTGCTCATGTCGCTGTCTTGGAGAGCAAGCGATAGGGCCACGAACCGTGGTTGTGCTCGAAGAACTCTTGGTTGCTGTCCGACCAGGACAGCTTGACCAGACGACCCCCAGGCTCTTCCACGATAGCCCAGACGACCTTCATCCCGGAGAACCACCCGTCGTCTGCCTCATACGTGTTGTGCAGCGTCAGCTTGCGCTCGTTTACCAAGTCGTTCAGGGCAGCTCGTGCCAGATCTTGGTGAAAGCTCACGTACTTGGAGGGCACGTGCCCGAAATGGCCGCGGGCTCGCCACGCGGCCATCAGCTCGTTGACCTCGGGGGGGAGTGGCGTCTTGCTCATGGCCCTTCTACACGGCGAGGCACGAACGGATCAACCAGGCGGGTCGAAGACATCCTTCTCGAGATGTTCATGCCAAGTAGGGATGTATCCCTTGAGTACGCCGCGTGGGGTGCCGTCGTAGTCCGCTCTTATCCTCCCGTTGCAATCGGGCCATCGCCGACACCCGTAGAACCTACCATAAGGGCCGTCAATGAGTCTCATATGCGTCCCACATTGGCACTTGAGATCTCTCCGCTTTTCTGTTGGCGCGATCTGTTGGAGTTTGTTGGCAACGGAAGGGATAGTCTTCGTGAAACGCCACCCAGGAGGTGCTCCCTTATTCGCCTTCACTTGTTGTACCAATACACGTGGGTGTGGTGGGCACTTGTGTACCCAAATCCGAATGCCCAGCCCGCCATGGCAGAACATGAAATCTGTTCGTTTGATTGCACCCTAGCCGTGCCGAAAAACCCTATCCCATCGTAATCGCTAAAGTACCCCCGTCTACAATGCTCGACAAACGTCGACAGGGGAAAGACTTCGCACTCCTGTAAGGTAACCTCCACATAGGGAGAATTCACGGTGTCAATGGATTCGACACCGTGGGGTTCATCGCGTTCTGCAATGAGCGGGGTGTCTGTTTCAAAAGGGTCCTCTTCCAGGTGAGTCCAAGCGGAGGGTCCCAACTTCTTGTTCACGATTTGAATGAGCTTCTCGCACTTGGCAATGTCGAACATGGCGATGTGCGCTTCGTACGTGGAGAGCCCCATCTCTGTGGCCATCCAAGCATACGCCTCATGTTCCCGCATGATGCTCTTGGTCCCCTTGAAGAGGGGATCGAAGGCCTCATGCGCAGCTATTCTTGCGAGACGTGTTTTCTTGTCCCCAGGGATGCCTTTCGGACGGCCATCGGGATGTGCCCCATGTGTACCCTTGCACGAAGGCCAGCTTGGGCAGCCATAGAAGAGCCCGTGGACGCTCTTCTTGAGCTGGAGGGACTCTTTCCCGCAATCGGCGCACCTGAGGTCGAAGCATTCCCCTGGCAAGCCTAATCCTCGGGGGGCATCGTCCATGCCCTCATCTTCGACGTTGACGGAAACTGGAGGGGAGTTTCTTTGGAAGAGATCGCGCAAGAAGATATGATCCCCGAAATCTACCTGGTCTCTCCGATAACAGAGGGGACTTTTTTTTGCGAGACTCTCTGTGACGCCGCATTCCATGCAACGTGCTTCTGTGCTTTGCCCCAACACAACGTCGCGGCAGCTTTCACAGAGTCCCTGGCGAAATTGTTCGATCTTACAGTTGGGGCAGCGTTCCATCCCCAAGATCTACACCAATTTCAACGGGTATTCTCGTCGGATCCCGCTGCCGCCTTGATCATGCCCACGTAGTCGTCTTGATCCGCGTCGAGAGAAGAGACGAGCTTCGCGGCTTTCAGGAGCCCGTCTCGAACTCCTCGTTCATACTCCGAACGGTCGAGCGATCCATCACGACGAGCGCGCAGGTGTTCCATCGTCGACCGATGATTCAGCACGACCCACAAAATCAAGGCAACCCCGAGAATTACCGCGAGGATGATCATAGCTTCCATCCCTGGGGATACACCAGGATTGATCAGAAGGGGTCGTCCTCAAGGCGGTCCCAGATCGTGGGTCGTTTTTGGGCTTGTTCGTCGCCCGTTTGAACCGATGCGATTCGGCCGTTTTCAATCCGAATTGAGGCGTAAGTTTGGACAGCTTGCGTCTCCCCAAACTTACAAGGGTCGAGATCTCCCACAATCCACGTAGCGGCTGAGCTACCAGGGAGAATCGTGAGCTTGAGCTGATTTGGCCCCTCTTCCTCCAGATGTAGATTGAGGGTGTGCACCGTCTTCCCTCTACCTCTCGTCGCTGAGACCAAGAGGTACGTTCCGGAGTGCCTAGCTTGGTACTCTCGCAAAAACCCTTCTGGAGAACGGGCCCCCGAGGTGGGGGCTAACATCTCCCAGATGTTAACGGGGTTTTTCCACCTCACGACATCGGACACTGTGCTTGTCGCACACGTCATGAATTCTGCCAAAACGCCTGTGGCACTATCCTCCAAGGGTTCCAGGGTGATGACTTCAGTTGTCATGTCGATGAGTATCATCAGGGCCTCAGGTATTCTTCAACCAAGACATACCGGTCTCAATTTCCACACTCAGGGTGTGATCAAGCTTCCGGAGTCTTGAGAGATCCGTTTTGTCGTAACTCTCGAAGATGAGACCCAAAGGGGTCCCGCACAGAAGGGCCCACCTGCGTACCACAGATAATTGGGCTGTGAAGTCTTTGGCAGCTCGGCGATTCATGATCGATGCACTCCCCGAGCACATGAGAATCAAACGTTTGAAAAGACCGTTTTGAGCAGCGAGCGTGGTGAGGAAACAGAGTGTACTCACCATTTCAAGGCCGGTAAAAGTGAGGGTTTGCATGTGGCCTTGTATGTACGCGTCGATTCGATGCGGGTTCTCTTGCAACAGAAAACGGCCCTCCCAGATGATCTGGTGAAAACGTAAGAGGCACACAGATTCGTTCACCATCTCTTGGAGACGGTCTTCGATAATCAAGTCGTGTGTGAAGATCAGCCTCCTCAAAAGCGTGCGAAGGAATTCAACCGGCAAGAGCCAATCAGCATTTACTGCCAAGTATTCACTGTCGACGGTCGTTTTGAGTTGGTTGAAGACCCCACCCTCAGGAGGAAGAGTGAGAAAAGGGGATTTCCCTGGTGCTCCAAGCGCTCGAGCCCATGCAAAAACGGGGGTGACATCAACTTTTTTCGAGACGGAATCTCCCGAAGCAGTTCTCGGGAGGGATAGCGCGTCCCAATACACGTCAATGGGGTCATCATCAATCATGGGTAGATACCCTACACCGACGTACCTTTGCCTTCAGGGGTCAAAAGTTTCTGCCGTAGCCACAGAGGTGTAGATACATCCGTGTCCTTGTAGCCGTAGGCAACCCAACGAGGGGGCTCTTGATGTATCTCTTCCTCTTCGAAAGGGTTTCGAACACCGATTTGAAGGTGGTCGTAAAGCTCCTTGATCGTCTTGGCAGCCGCGATCTTGGCGTTGCTTGAGACAGGTTTCTCTTTGAGGGTTTGGAAGAACCTTCGTGCCATGCCTCGAAGGGTCTCGAGGCACCATGCCATTTCGGCCGCTGAGGGGACGAAGAACAAAACCTGATGAGGGTCGGTGTCTCCTTCTTCTTTCCACGTCTGTGCGATCCCAAGAATTGCGACAGCTTCGATCTGTTCAAGATTCTTCTCGTTGCCGGAGAATCCAAATGCAGACGGGAATGCTGCATAGAGGCTCTCTTGTAAGGGGGAGGGGCTTCTCCCTATGAACATTTGGTGAATCGCCAGAAATTTCTTTGCGTTATCAGGCACATGCGATGATACACCGATAGGATCTCGGATCCTATCGGTGTATCATTTTTCTTGCATTGAATGAAATTCGGTGTAGATAGCCCGTCCCCCACGATATTTGTGGGGCATTCCCCGTTGGGGGGAATAGAGGTCAACATGAAGGTTTTCATTGCATGGATCGTCGCATTCCTCCTTGCCAAGTCCCCACTTGGGCAGCCCCAATACGGAAGTGTGGGTGAGACTCCGCAAGCCCGTGAAGCACGATACGGATCGATCGCGACGGACCTATCTGAAGTCATCGCAAGCGAACCCCCTTTTTACGCTGGGGATCACGGGCTCGTCCGAACAGCATCCGTGATGCTGTCAGTGGCGTTCTTCGAGTCGGGGTTTTCGGCGAGGGTGGACAACGGAACTCTTCGAGGGGATGCTGGTAAGTCGGTTTGCCTCATGCAGTTGAATGTAGGCAAAGGCAAGACGCCTCCCTGGAACAAGGTGACGGGGCGCTACGCTCTTCCCTCGGACAACACAGCGGATGTTGAACCAGGGTGGACGGCAGCCGAGCTGATTGCTGATCGAAAGAAGTGCTTCCGGGCAGCTCACCGGCTCATGAGGATGTCGATTGCTTCTTGCTCACGCTACGGAGCTTTGGAAAGCCTCCGAGCATACGCAAGCGGGAGTTGTGGAGGGGGTTCACCCGAGAGCCGAGCCCGGATGTCGGTTGCAGTCCGTTGGTATGACGGGCACATCCCGACATTCTCGGATGCTGTGATCATGGGGAAGGTTGCACCCCCCGTTCTGCTCGCCACACCCTGAAACGCCAGGAGGGGGAGGGGATCAGATCCCCTCCCCCTCCTCAGGTGCTAGTTGACGATGATTCCGAACCGGCTGATCGCACGATGCGCAGCCGGGGGCGACGTGGTGAACAGGAGCTTCACCTTGGCGACCTGAGCGACCTGGGAGCACTTGGTGCATCCGATGTTGCCGCAGTGGCCGTACGGATGCGTGTGCTTCGTGGACGCTCCCCCGTGACGGTTCTGGTTGGTCTTCTTCTTGCGGTTGCTCTCCTTGCCGGCGTACTCGGCCCAGCGGAGCTTGTTGGCGGCCCTGACGGATCGCTTGTTGGCGGCCCGCCTCGTCTTTGCTTCGGACTTCGACTTCTTCGACATGGGGGTCTAATACACCATGGGGGTCTAGGATCGCCGCGACCATTCGTATACAAGAGCTTTTCTCGTCTTGGGGCCCACGATCCCATCAACACCCAATCCGTGAATCCCCTGGAACGTCATGATGGCGTTCAACGTCTTGGGCCCAAGACGACCATCGGCCGCCGCGGGCCCAAGATCATACCCCTCTCGAATCAGCTCAATTTGGATGTCCGTCACCGACATGAAGGTGGGGGGATTCCCCAAATTCCCGTCTGTCGGGGCAATCCCAATTTTTGCTTTCCAGGCTTTGAGTTCCAAAGCAAAGTCTGGAAGGTCAACCCCATAAAGTCGTTCGAGGACGGGTCGGATCGCGTTGTAGCGGATTGGATAGATCGTAATCTGAGGCCCAAAGGTGAGCTGCCTCAAAATCGCGATGCACCAGTTGTCCGACCACTTCAGAGCCGTCGTTGACGCCAATGCTTTTTTGAGCTGACTGTTGGCTACAGAAGGAAGGTTCGCTGCGAAGCTCAAGTAAGCCGCTCTAGTTGCTCCGACCCAACCCCCATGCTCGTTGCTGGGGTCGTCAGGACCCCATAGAACGGCTTTGGCTTCAGCCATGACGAAGCTCATGAGCTTCGGCACCGTGAAGTTCACCTGTGCCTCTTGAGCCTCAGGAAGCGCCAGGGTGTTCGCTACGGCGGCAGCCCATCCCTTCGCATACGCCTTCGATTCGGCGTCCCAAGTCCCCTTCAGTCCCGTTGAGCGGAGCAGGAAAAGAGACTTCTGCTCCCCGAGCGTGTCCACCTCGCCGCGAGTGTCGTGATAGAAAAACCGCCAGCGCCCCTTCTTGTTGAGGGTGAACGTGACGTTGGTCTGATCACATTGGGCTTGAAGAGGAGCGGGCATCTCCCCCAACGCAAGTCGGACACTCCCAAGAAGATCTGAGACGCTGTACTGTCCTCCCTCACACCACTGAATGATCCCAGCCGTCAACACGCAACGGTCGTACATGTTGATGGCGTCATATCTCCCCGATTCAGTTGCGGTGATGACTTGCATCACCTTGTCTTCAGGAGACGGATCCTTGGGAAGAAGGTAAGGGACGACCCCTCGGTAAAACGGCCCCTCGTACTGGTTGTAACTGCCCCAGTTGATGTCCTTGATCGTCGTCATACCCCCAGATGGCAACGAAAGGACTATCTACGATTTCTTGGCGTAGTGTTCTCGGATCCATCTGAGAGCATCTTCGTCACTGATCTTTTCGTGCTGTGCGCTCAAAAGACCGTGAAGGGATAACTCAATGGGCTTTTGAGACAGATTCACGGTCAGGATTCCTCCCGGAGTTTCCCCGACAACCAGAAGTACATCTCCACCTTCGAATTTGAGAGCTTTCATGATCATCTCCAGGTCGAGCCCGTAAACTCCTGCCTTTGCAGATCGAATTCCATTTCGATCTCGATCGAGTGCTCGGGGCGGTGCCTCCAAGTCATGACTTTGAAAGACATACCCCTGAATTGATCCCGTCCGCGAATCACCCGGATGTTTTGGGAGTCCCCGTTTTGAAGATCAAAGAGACCTGCAAATATTTGTGTTAGCTGAAGCCGATTCTCAGCCCGAGCTTGCTCTTGGCTTTGGCGTTCCCATTCGAGAACCGTATCGAGCGTTATCTCCGCGAATCGCGGGATCTCCGCAACAGGACGGTAGCGTGCCGCGAACTGTCTCGGGCAATTCGCCATCGCAGCTCTGATTGCTCCTTCGACGATCTCTTTGCATGCGGGGCAGTAGGTGGCGTCGTTGAGATGACCCGCCCCGCCCCCACTCGCCTGGTATGTGTACCCAACCCCACAATGCCCACATCGGTGTTCCCGTAGAATCATGACGATGGGCTACACCAAAACGTGCAGATCTTCGGGGAGGTTCTCCAACTCCCACTCCCACTGCTGTTTGATGACCTCGGCATATCTTTCTGGCCTCTCTACACTCCCATGCCAGGTGTAGAGGTCGTCACAGAAAGACTTGAAAGTCGGAAAATGTTCAGGATGAGGCGCTAGAGATCTTCTATCCCCCTCATCGGAGCACTTGCCTTTGAACTTTGCAGCAAGTTCGGACTGGAAAATGTGTAGCATCCACCACCCAAATTTCCCGCCACTTGGACGCAATTCGATCTTCCTCTTCGAACGAAGAGAGATCGTGATCCGGAAGGGAAATCCGCGTTCTGGGTGGACGATCGTCCACCATTCCTCTGAGTCTGCGTCAACTCGGAGGAGTCCTCGGAATCGTCGGTTGTTGATCTCTCGTAGCGAAGCATCGAGAGATTCAAAAGACAAGACGCCTTGACTTGTGGCGAAGTAATTGTTCACGGCATCATGAAGGGCCGGTAGGAGGGCTTGCCAACGAGTTGCTGGAGGAGCTGATCGAACTCCTCGTGCAAGACCCAAGCATCTTGGGGGCGCATCGAAGCATGCTCTTGAGCACAGTTCTCGAGGAAGCTCCGGATCCCGGCTGGAACTGTGTCCGGCATCACGTTCGTTGAGACATCACCCCCGAGGAGCCAGATCGCACACTTGGCTGCCATGAAGATATCGGTAGCTGGCGTTGGAGCTTGCCGATCCAGGATCTCGGGAGCGTAGAACGCCTGAAAAGGACGGCTCATCGCTCGAACACGATCGGTCTTCCGACTGGCGTTTTCGATGGCGTAGGACCAGTCGATGATCTTCGCCCCGTGTGCCAGAGGGTGAACCATCACATGGGACGGCAAGATGGACCCGTGAACAAAGTCTCTCAAGTGAGCGAACCCGATGCCTACAAGGAGTCGCTTGAACATCCAGACCATATCCCGGAAGTCGATTCCCGCCGGATACGCCTGGTGAATCGCTTCGAGCGACACGTAGCCATCGAGCCAGGGGAAGACATTGACCTGACGGTCCTCCCAGCGCGTCGAGAGGATGACAGGAGGGAGGTAGCGGAAGAACTTCTCGTCGGGCGTTCCAGGGGGGTACAGCTTCTCCAGGATGGCTACTTCATGCGCAACGAGGTCGTTGTCCCCGATGTCTCGCGTGACCTTCACAGCGACCTTGAGCCCGTTGTATTCCCCCACATGGATGTCCGCGAGATCTCCTCGACAGAAAGGAGCAACAGCATCCTCGAAGAAGATCTCCGGCTTATCGAAAGCCGAATCGTCGAGGATGGCTCCCCAGGCATCCGCTACTCGCGTCGGGGCTCGAGAAGGAAGGTCCGCCAATTCGATGCGAGGCATGATTCAAGTTCTCCTTCGTCGACCAATGAGGACCCCGATCAGAAGACCGGCACCGAAGACTCCAACAAGCATCCAGTCATAGAAGCTCATGCATTCCTCCGATCGTTCGCCGTGGGTCCGTAGGCCAACATCCCTACATTTACACCCAAAAGCTTCTCGATCTCAGTCGCGAATCCTTCGGGCGTGTATCGACGGGTTTGGTAGATGGGAGAGAACTCACTGATTCGACGCGTCCAATTCTCTCGCGTCTCCAGATCCTCTCTCACACCCCACATTTGGGCCGCGGAAGGCAGGGGCCAATCGGGGCATTTGGTATCGTACCCCACACAGATCTTTTGCTCATCCTGGATGCGATCCAGATGTGTCAGAGCGATCTCATCGACTCCCCCAATAGCTGCCAAGGCATAGCGAGCGAGAGGGAGATCGAAGTGCCCCTGGCGAAACCCTTGCTGCCAGGGACCGTTGCCGTTGTGCGGCTCGGGATGGTTGAGGGTTGGGTCTTCTGAAGGAAATGGCCCGGCTCCGTGGCGCGTCAGGTAGGAGCGGAGAATCCCAATCCTCCGGATCTCCCCCTTGTAGCCTTGAAGCAGGTTCATCGCGTTCGCGAAGGTGATGTCCGTCCAGGTTGTGAAAGGGTGGAACCCGTAGTCCTGATCGAGGAGCATTCCCTGTGCTCCCTCCCAGATGGTGGTCCCCTTCTCGAAGATTGCTTGAACTTGGCTGTCATCTTCGATGACGGTCACGAGTTCGACGAATTCCTGGTATTTCTCCAGAATGAGATCGGTCATCGTGTCGTCTTGGAGAATGTCCCATTCCTTGCTGAAGGAACACTTACAATCTCGCATATTGCAGTCTACGCGGTGCAGAAATTCCAGCTCGGCCAGCTTGTAGCGTCGAGACTGTTCGAGCATGTCTCGAAGATCTGAGACTCCGTAGGCATTCTGTCTCGCAAGATTCCGGATACGAATCGTCAGAGGAAGAGGCTCTCGAAGCCCTTGGGTGGCCCCGTAAATCGTGCGGAGGAAATCCGCCATCGTTTCCCCGATACCCATCCCACAAGAGCCGTGACGACCCTTCTCCTCGTCACGAGCCATCTCGCGGATCCTATTGGCAGCAACCTGGTAGGGATTCGTGACCAGGGCATGTGCATCGACGGAGAGCCTCTTGTAGCAGTCCGTCTCTCCAAGGCTTTGGAGGTGCTTCCCTTCGCTGAGGAGAAAGATCGGGTTGATGAGCATTCCGCGTGAAAGGAATGTCTTGGCTCCCGTGAACGTTCCTGAGCCGAATTGGCTGAACGTGTGGTGCCGACCATCGGGCGCAATCACGTTGTGAGCAGCTTGGGCTCCACCGTTGTAGCGAATGACCGTGTGCGCCCCCGTGGTGCGACACAAGGCGTCAACGGTCGCGCCTTTACCCTCATCCCCAAAGCCGAGTCCTGCTACGAGGAGAGCTTGTGCTTGAGCCATGATCTTATCTTACACCGACCCCCAAGAAGACACTGTTCTCACATCTTGTCCTTCGACGTGAAAGCATTCGCGCGCACCTTGAGGTCAAGGGTATCGAGAGGGGTCCATGTCGAGATGCCGCGGGTCGAGAGGACCACCCCCGGAAGATCGAAGGACACGCTGTAGGTGTGCCCCATATCACCCACCTGAGCGCGGAACGATCTATGTGTGAGCTTCTCGACCGTGATTGACTGATCCGGCCAGGAGACTTCCACTTCTTGTCCTTCCCGCGTCACGATCCCACGGGAGGCACTCGCTCTATTGGAGGAGTCCAGTGGGTCGTAGGACAAGTACTCAGTACCCCAATCGCTTCCCCGACGAAGCTGCACGAATTCGTTTCCCATATCGTCCTCAAGAGGTATACAGCGGATAGAGATCAGCCACCGAACATGGTGAGAACTTCAGCCCCAACGATGTCCATGGCTTCGCTTACGCCCTTGGCCACAGCTCGGAACTGGTCGTTGATGGTTTCGGGATGACACTCGATCGTGTGCTCCACATCGTCAGCGTGCCGACAGGCCTCGAACAGGATGTTGTTGGTCTCAACGATGATGTTTCGGAGACGGGACACCTCGAGCTTGAGCGCCTCCAGACAACTCCCGATATGCGCGAGGCCGCATTCGCTACACGGAGTCATCAGGCGTTCCACCATGAGAAGTCAACAGACAACCCATCCCCCTCCCAATCACGGAGGATGAAGCTTCCCGTGATCCACTCCTTCCCCGAGTCCCCAAGGGGAACGAAAGTCAACTCCGTTCCAATTTCCCACCCCGTTATGGAGGATGCCCTCGGGGTGATGCCCTTTACGCCTGCCTTGGGAGCGAGAGGATTGGGATCAGTGATCACCAGGTCGACTTCAGTCCCCTCGATCACTGAGAATTGTATGAGAGCCATGGTTACTTCACCCTTCGTAACGAAGCGGGGGTGACCACGAAGCAGTGTGCTCCGATCGCAGCCGCCAGGATCTTACACGTAGCCAGATTGGCTTCGAAGATCTTCTCGTTTGTGACGAACGAGGGATGGGTGAAGTGCAGCTCGGCATGGCCCACAACAAGAAGGTCGAAACCGATCAATCGGCCTTCATCGCGAGCGATTCGATACAACTTCTTGGTGGGCATTGTTCTTCTACAATCCCCGAGGGGTAGGATCAACCCGCGCTGTTGGCGTGCTCAGGTTTGATGGGGTTCTCGCTCTCACAGTCTGGAGAACACCAGGGAGAGCACTTGCAGACGGGGCACGGGGAGTCGATCACGAAAGCCGCTCCGCTCATGTACCCCGCGACGGTGCCGATGAGTCTCGCGGGTGTCGGGAGACGCCGGTACACCCGCTCGATGAGCTGCCTCTCCACGAAGCCGACACGATTTGAGAAGTCCCGAATACGATCGGACTTGTCCCAGATGGCGAGGGCGAGAGAGACGCGAAGACGTTTGATTGTAGGCATTGATCGTCTCCTACGTCAGACTGCCAGCGTACTGCTTTCGGGCAGCGATGAGGATGTCGAGGAAGTCTTCGAAGAGGTCGACGACTTCGTCGAGCCCCACCGAATGACCATGCTCCCACGCTTTGGCCCAGACGAGATCTGCCGCGAGGCCCGAGACGCCGTGCTCCTCGAAGAGGTCCAGCTTGAGCTGGTTCTCCAGGCGTCGGCAATCCAACCGCCAAGCGCGAACGGCGGCCTTGTAGTTGGAAGCGTCGTGTTCCGGAAAGGGGATCTTCGACTTGTAGTCGCCGTCCCTGAGTTTTACACGAACATTGATCTGGGGCATGACCCTTCTACATCGCGGTCATGCCCCAGATCAACCCCGGACTAGAGCCGGGTCGTGGTGCTCCGGTCGACGAGCCCCTTGGACTCGGCGTACAGTCGCACGCTGGAGAGCAGCTCGTTCACGCGGCTGGCCGAACGGTCGGGGGTGCGGAGGTCGTGACGCACCTGGTCGAGGTTCGTGACCTTGCCCTCGTGAATGCCCGTGATGAGGGCCACGAGGTCGCTCACGTCGTCGGATGTTCCCAGGCTGAAGACGTTCGTCTCGCCGAGAAGCTTCACCCAGGATCGACGGATATGGGGATTGCTCCCGTTCTGCGTCTCGCGGGGGATGATGAAGAACACGTCCCACTTCGTGAGCAGCTCCTTGAAGATGTCCTCCGTCTTGATGTCTTCCTGGAGGGTGTCGCCGAAGAGAGCTTCCACCTCGCGCCGGGAGACCACCGGATAGGGGTTCTCGTCGCCGAGCATGAAGAAGATGCCCTTCTTTCCGCGCTTCTCGAAGCAGTCGGTCACGGTGTGACGAGCGAAGAAGTAGGCCGCGTTCTGGTAGGACTCTTCGTTGGAGCCTCCGCCCCCGCCGACGAGCCAGCACCGACCGAGGTCTTCGTCGATCTCGATCCCGCTCTCGAACTCGCCGAACTGGTTGGAGCCCTGGAAGTTGCCCCCGTGATCGTTGGCATCCCCTTGAACACCGACGAGGATCTGCGGATCGGCCACGTAGCCCGTCGTGGTGAGCGCGTTCATCAGGTTGCCGAGCTTCGCCTGGAAGGCCTCGGGGCTCCGCTGCATGGAGCCGGTCACATCGAAGATGACGCCGATGGCCAGGCTGTTCGGATGCTCCTTGCTGTCGCGGGACTCGCGGAGCGGCTTGAGCTTCGGGTTCATCTTGTCGTGAACCTTCCGCTCGTTGACGGGCTTTGCGGCAGTCGCCGCGTGATAGGCGAAAGCAGTCTCGCCCTTGGCCTTGCGGGTCGTCTCACGATCCCGGTAGAAATCGTCACTCCAGAAAGATGCTCCCATGATGGGTCTCCTTGTTTGGGGGTTGTGGGGATCGTCTTACACCGGACGACCCCCAACGGGTCATTTCTTCAGGTAGTTGCTGTACGTAGGGAGATCCTCAACCACGAAAGATCTCCGAACACTTCCTTGATAGTCGATGCCCCGCCGTAAAGGGGGAGCATTGGCTTCTCCTCGGATGACTTCGGCTGCGTGCCCCTTACAAAGCACCAAAGATCCCTTGGTTGGGTGCATCCAACGTTCCTCAGAACACCAATTTCTCATGCACTTCGTGCCTGGAATTGGTTCACCCTTGTCGAAGTCTTGAGCCAAGTCGGTGTTTGGTTGACCGTCCATCAGAAGATCGACTTGTTGGCGAGGGCACGAACCTGATCGAGCGTCACGGTCGAGAGGATCTTGCCGTTCTCGAAGACGGTCTGGAGAGCGCTCGGAAAGCCGTTGTGCGGAGCATTCTCGGCGATCGTGACGAGAGTGCCGTCACCAAGCTGGACGAGATCGAGACGGCCCGCCTTCGACTTCTTGCCTGGGTCCGTGATCGGATCCTTCGAGACAGGCTTCTCGATGCCGTTGACCAGGATCGACGAGCACTTGAACGCGAAACGCTGGGTGTCCCGATCGAGCTGCTGGAGAAGCGCTCCGCCCATACCAAAGGCGATGTTCGAAGCCGAGTAGCCGTTGGTCATCATTGTGGCGAGGATCGACCAGATCGACTCCTCGCTCACGCCGTCACCTTGGATGAGGCGGAAGTAGCTCGGGAGCACCTTGTAGCCCTTCGTGTTCACCGTCATCCCGATCTTCTTCTCCATGAGCCGGAGGAGCGCGAGGATGACGTTCGTGGGGTCGCCGGAGTCGGGCCGGATGACGATCGTGGCGCCCGAGGCCTTGACCTCCTCGAGCAGCGAGCCGCACCAGAGGTTCTCGACGGCGTTGTAGATGTCGTACGAGTCGGAGACCACCGCGACGAGCTTCCCCGGCTTGGCGAACTGCTTGATCATGTTCCGGTAAGCCGCTTCCTCGTTCTCACGGCCCCAGGAGGTGATGGTCGAGTGCTCCGCCGCGGGGATCGAGAAGGCCGCCATGGGGCTGTCGTAGTAGTGGTTGGCGAACCGAACGCCTTCGATGGTGTCCGACCCCATGAAGTTCACGAGGTGGCTCATCCCGCCGATTCCCGCGGTCTCCCGCGAAGAGACGCCCCGGCTGCCGAAGTCGTGGAGCTTGAAGTTGATCTCCCCCATCGGATCGTCCGCAGACTTCTGGAGAGCCGCGAAGATGAACCGCTTGATCATGTGGCTCTGCGTCGCCACCGTGATCGGATACCAGAGCCGGACGAACTGGTTTTCGATCCAGGACGCGATCCAGGGGATCTCGGGATCGGTCGTCTCGACCGTCATGAGCACGTTGTGGGTCGGGACCACAGTGCCCTCAGGCACGGCCCGGATCCGGATGGGCAGAAGCCCATCGTGCTTCTGAACGACACGCTCCCACCCCGCACGCGGGAAGGGAATGCCGTGGGCATCACAGAAGACCTGCGCCTCCCGCACGTTGCCCATGGTCACGGGCGTCGTGAAGTACTCCTTGAGGAGGTACTGGAGGCCGAAGAACAGGGTCGAGTCGTAACGACCCCCGCGGCTCTCGAGGTAGTGATACATGCCCGTCGTCCCGGGCGGGTACTGCTCGGAGTGCGAGCCCTTGTAGCTGTCGCTATCGAGGATGAGGTTGTTGTCCATGGCGCTTTCTCTTTGCCTTTACTTAGTGTTCTATTTACACCAAGGATAGGGGTGGCTAGCGGTTTTTCCTCTTAGGTTGCGGATTCCGCTTCACCCAGTGGAGGATCGCCCGGCAAATCTCCGCGTGCGTTCGCCCTTCCGTCTGGATGTGAAGGGCCTTCGCAAGTCGTAGAACGTGCTCGGGCTTGGCTTTGGCGAGATCCTCGCCGTCGATTACCATCCTCCCTCCTACAAGAGGGAGGGCGAACGATCAACAGTCACCACCAACCCCCCGTTCGAAGAACCTCAGAAGTATGCTGAATCCCTACCTTGTATGATTGGTAAAAGGCTTCTGCTTCGATCTCGGACATGCTCCAGAGGTGCCCGCGTTTTCCAGCGAAGAGAAGGCGGTCCCGTACATCAGCGGCGGATTCAAAATAGAAGCAGTCGATGGCAAAAGTGTTCATTGTGCCAATGAACGCTTGCTTCTTGCTTTCGAATAACCCCTCAAGCTTGTATTCAATGACTTTCCAATGGTCATCCCCATAAATCAAGCAAGGGATATCACTTTCGAGGGTAGCGATCGAATATCGCTTGGGGATTACCGCTCGAATTTCGTCGACGGCGTCACACAGATCTCGGTGATTTTGAGCAAGGACAAGATGCACGCCTTTTACAAGGGGTAGACCGCTGACCTTTGATATAGGTTCTACCGGAAGGTCTGAAACCCCCGCTGAAACATTGCGAGGACGGGGATGCAAGACATTCCAGAGTTCGTCAATTGCGTCGTTGGACATGTCGAGGTGTAATACACCTCGATGCGAGGGGATCAATTGAATGGATCTTCATCCAAGACAGGATTGTGCCATTCAACTGCGGGCTTGAGGGTGGACACCCTCACTGTGGGCTCCTGTGTGTCCACCGCCACTAAGGTCCCAGAGGCTATCGATCGTCGTAGCCAGGGATGCTTTGCAATATCATCCTCATCAAGGATCGCCCCTCGTGGGAATAGGATGTCATACGCACTATTCCCACCCATGAAGTCCTTCATCGCTCGGTATTTCACGGGTCAACCTGTGTACACTTGCCGAAGATGGAGTTCCGGGTAACCCATCCGTTCACGTGGTTCTTGTTGTTGGATATTTGGAATTGATCCCCTCGGATCGCTGAGACCAGGTGCAAGAACTCGCTCCCCTTCACCTTGCAAAGAACGATGTCTCCCTGAACGAGTTCTTCGTCTACCAAGAGAGGGCGCACTGTCACGAGTTGACCGCTCTCGATCTTACCCGTCATGGATCTCCCATGCGGACGGAAGGAGATCGTCTTTCCTTGTTTGAGTGCTTCGATGTAATGTGTGGCCCAGCCCATGGTGTCACGCTCCGTCAGACTGGCGCGAGCCAGAAGGTCGCCAGGGGGAGATTGATCCCATTCTCATGGGCGAATCGAACGAGCAGCTTGAAACAAACGACTGCTTTCAGGGCTTCTGGGGTTCTCTCTATCACGGTAAGGGGGATGCATTTGTCCGATATATCTCGGACGTTATCTTTATCTCCTCCAAGGGCCACCCAGAATCCCAACAGGTGCTTGTCAGCGTTCACTGTGGTAAGCCCAAGCTTTCGGTTTGACTTGGACTTCTCCCACTTGTCGAGGAGGGCATCCTCGCTATCCCGCAGCTCCAACCCTTTTGGAACTACGCATCCGTAGAAAACTCCGAGAGCGTCTTTTCCCATGAGGAGTTCTTACACCGAATCGAATGCCCGGACCATCATCGCGACCTTCTCTCGTAGATCGTCCAGGGTACCATCATTGATGATCACACGATCGAAATGATGATCCGGGATCCCCGCCTGCTCCGTCTCGCTCGCATGGTTCCCCGTAGCTCCAACGAGTCCAGCTCCCGAACGGACGACACGAATGACCTTCCCTCCGCCAGCACGGATCCCTTCGATCTCATTCTGGAATCTCACGTCAGGAATCGCAACACCCCGGATGAATTGAGGGACTTTTAATCCGAGGGGGAAGAGACCTCGAGCATTCGAATAATCGAGTAGCTCAACCCCAAGCAACCGCTTCGCAGTCCGCATTGTTATGCCGACCCAAATGTTGGGATAGCAGACTCGACCCCAATCGGTGCCAAGCCGCTGTAGAGCGAACCTCGGGGTGAGATGACAGGGCTTCGTTTCCTCTTCGTCGGGCACGAAGAGATCATCCTCAATCATTCGGAGATGTGTCGTTTGACCACAACATGAACAGGACACTTCACGGTGCCCTTTCTCCTCCCACGAATGGGCTCGGGGGTACCGTAGGTCCGGAGCGTTCCGCTTCTCGCTTGGACCCCAGAGCTGCTCCTCAGAGAAGTCGAAAGCATCTCGACACATCCGCTTGAGCGGGTCGGCTAGGGAGATGCTGAGGTAGTTGAAATCCGAACGGAGGAAGTTGGCCACGGTATCCTTGCCGGATCCGGCAAGGCCGCTGATTCCGATGATCATCATGCCCGGCAGCTACACCGGGTAGACTTACGAGAGGAGATCGTTGAATATCTCCAAAAGCTCCTGCTGCACTTCTTCGGAAAGAGGGGAGAGAGGTGCGGAGGGCTTCGGATGTACAATGTCGGGTCGAGGGGGATAAGGGGGCCCCATCACCATGATTGAATAGCTGGCAATCTTCAGAGGCTTTACGTAATGCCACCCCATCGGATGGAGCATCTCATAGGAAGTACCTTCAGTAAGAACTCCCTTCGTGATCTCAGTCAGCTCTGCTTCTCCAGGGACCACCATACCGACCCCCATCTCGTAATCCCCAGACAGAATCCGAACAGCGCTTGGCCACGGATGCGGATGGTAGAGCGCTGTCTCGCACGGGGAGATCCGGTGAAGGCACAGACGGTAGTCGCCCACCCTTCTCCAGAGCCGCTGGACGTGTGGCGTCTCGTAGTCGATCATCAGAGAATTCCAGCCAGGTTTTTCCAAAAGAGCTGGCAGTTGTTTTTCGAGATCGAATAGAACCTTCAACATTGAACCAGGTTGCATGACTAGAAATCCTCTTGGTCGAGCTTCTTCCACCAAACGGGGCGGGGAGCTTCATGCGGAGATCGATTTGATCTTGGGACAGAGAAATCCTTCAGATGTATTTCGAATGCTGTTGTCCCTAAATCCACGAGCGAAGAACGTTCACACTCACGCGCACACCAACGATTCAACAGATGCACACCGTAGAAGGGTTGTCCGCTTGGTTTTGTATCCGTTCCCTCATAGGTGCAGGGATGAACTGGGGCAACCCCCAGTTCACCGTCCGCAAGGAATTCGAAATTGTCGAGATCATCGACGTTGTCCGGATTGAGGCTACGTCGAGGGCGCAGGTGTCTTCCCCAAGCTTTGTCGCAACGCCCATCACAGATGAGGTAGCAACGCTTCTCGTGGAAGGTGATCTCTTTGGTGTGCCTGATGCCCACGTCTCAAACTCCGTTGGTGCCGAGAGTCCAATGACCCCCCAATCTGCTGTGGTGGTCTCCGTCGTGGAGAGCCACTTCATCACATTGCTCCATGTGGCGGAGCGAGTCGCAGAGGAGGTAGTAGCGGGAGCACTTGGGGCAATGCCCAAAACGACAGGGGGGATCTCCCTCTTCGTGAAGAGGGAGATCAGGGTGGAGGGGGCAGTTTACCATACCCCCTCCTACACCCGATTTCAGGTTCAGATCAGAACCTTGCGCTCTTCCTGCCCAGCGAGGAAGTCGAACTTCTGGCCGCCCACGTCGAAGGTCTTCGTGCTGCCGAGGAGCTTCTTGTCTTCGGTCTTCCCCTTGAGGGTGATCTCGACCGGGACCGCGAACTCGGGCTCCGTGAACCAGACCTGGCCGACGAGGATGACGAAGACGTAGCGGGCCTTCTCGAGGAGGAGCTTGCGCGTCTCCCAGATGATCGCCTCTTCGCGTTCCACGAGCCAGGCGTTGAACACCTTCTCGCGGTAGTCCGCCGTTGCCGTGCCCATGGGATCGTGACCTGGATCCAGGGTGATCTTCTCGATATCCGCCTTCTTGGCATCGATGCTCTTGATGGTTTCCGCCATCAGGGCCTTGCCGCCCGCGAGCTTGCCCTTCTTCGCGATGGTCTCTTGGACCTCCTTCACGCTCGGGAGCGTGTCGAGCTTGCCCGAAGCCGTCTTGCCATCGGCGATCTGCTTGAGCGCACCCTCCTCGTAGAGCGTGACGTTCAGGAACTTGCCCATGTAGAAGTCGACCGGATCCGCCTGGACCTTCTTGGGGTTGTAGCCCGAGAAGTCCGTGAGCCCGAGGGCATCCTTGAGCCAGGTGGTGGTCTCCTTGCCGTAGGAGGCCTCGAAGGTCGCCGAAGTCTTCCCACCGACGGCCGCCTTCTTGTACGCCTTGAAGACCTTCTGATCGGCTCGGCACTTGGCGAGGCGCAGCTCCAGCTCGAAGAGCTTCTGACCGCTCGCCGCCTTCACCATGCTCCGGTTGATGACCGGGATCTGGCGGAGGAAGAAGGTCACGTTCATCGAGTCGGGGACGATGGCATCCGCGGGCGAGGAGCTGTTGATCCGAGCGCACTCGGAGGGCATCCCAGCCGCGAGGAGCTTGCCCCACATCGAGCCGGGGATCGTCACGGGCAGCTCGTCCACGTTCACGAGTCCATCCTTGACGATCGCGTAGTTCCGGAACTGGAACGTCTCGATCACCTGGGGCAGCCCCTTCAGACCAGCGACGATCGCCGCGTTGGTGGGATCCGAGATGGCCGCATCGACCACCTCACGGATCTCGACCGTTCCCGAGCGGCGAGTCTGGATGGAGATGTTCGGCTGCTCTTCGTTGTACACGAGGCCCGTGACAGGGATCCCGTCCGGCATCTCGTAGGAGACGAACTCCGGGGGATCCTTCTTCGAAGTGAGGATGGCATCGATCTCGGCTTGGAGCTTCGCCTTCTCCTCGGTCGCCGACTTGAGGAGCTTGGTCCCCTTGGCGCCCTTCGTGTCCGTCGTGATCTTGTCGATCGCCGCCTGAAGAACCGCGATCTTCGCGGATTCGTCCTTCGTCAGCTTCTCGGAAGCGTTGACCGTGGCGCGGCCGACCTTCTTGTAAGAGCCCCCGAACTGATCGATCAGGAGCTTCGCACCCGGCTCCGCCGTCAGGATGGAGAGCAGGTTCCAGATCGTGAAGCAGTCGTCCGGCGGGACCGCGTTGGGATCGTAGCCCTGGAGGAACCGGCCGGTGCCGTTGGCGGCATCCCGGGTCGTGTCCATGAACGCGCTGTACCGCTGCTTGCCGAAGCAGACGGAGAAGTCTCTTACGAGACGCACGTCACCCAGGGCCTTGAGGATCGGGAACACCAGGTCCGAGCGCATCCGGACGCTGAAGAGGCTCAGGGCCGCGTACGCAAGGGAGATGGAGAAGGAATCGCTGCCCATCTTGCTCCCTGCGTTCGCTTCCGCGTAGGTGTTGAGGTCGAGACCGCTTGCGCCCACAGGGGTCGGCGAGAGGTACGCGAAGGTCTTGAGATCCCCCGGGACAGCCACGTGCCCGTTGACGAGGGAGAAGCTCAGGAGGTCGCCCTTGTGGAGGGCGAACGCGAGTCCTCCGATGGGATCCCCGTCGACCTTCTCCTCGACCTTGCTGGCACCCGTGGAGCGGCTCGACATGGCCTTCTCCAGAAGAGGCTCGTAGGTGCCGAAGGACTCGGCGTAGATGTGCTTCCCGCCCGCCACCGTGGCCATCTCGGCGAGGAGAGCCCGATCGGCGTAGTCGCCGAATTCGACGACCGTGACGGCCGCCATCTCCTTGGACGCGTCCGCCATGGCCTTGAGGATCTCGGCGCGGCTCCACTGGTTGTCGTAGCCGTCCGACATGAACCAGAGGTCCGCCGGGCCGGGGTTCTTGGCCTTCACCTTGCCGACGAGCGAGCCGATCGCGTTCAGGGGATCGACGAACCCGGTCAGGTTCGTCGCCCGCAGCTCAGCATCGATCTTGGCGTGGACGCTCCGGAGATCCTTGAGCGAGGCGACGGTCTCCCCTTCGAGGACGACCTTGTACTCCCGCCGGCTCGAGAAGACGAGCAGGGTGAGCGTGTCGTTGTCCTTCATCAGGCCGAGGATCTTGGCCTTCATGGACTCGCGCATCCGGGGCATCACTCCGTACATCGAACCGGAACGGTCGATGGCAACGAAGTGGTTGACCCCCTCGGGAGTCGCGGGAACGGGGGGCCCCGCGGTCACGGATGCGAGGACGAGGAACAGCCCGCTGGCGATCTTGTACGACTGTGATGTGGTTGTCATGTTTCTTTCAGGTGAGAGATTTGAGGGTCGGGGTCTAATACACCGATTTGATCGTGACGATCAACCGCTCAGGACCAGTAAATGTAGAGCATTTCGGACAGCTCCGTCCACCGCTCAGGGATCCCGAGCCAGAGGAGAAGAGCCGCGACCGTCGAAGGAATTTCGCCCCGGGTGTAAGGGTAGATCCCCCGCTTGAGCAGAACGAGACGATCCGCGCACTCGTGGAATTCGCACTCCTCCAGGTAGTCGGGCATCCGATCGTAGCTCACCCAATCCCCAACGTGTTGGGGAGGGACGAAGAGCATTGGGCTCGGATCCGTCGTCATCGAACTTCGGACGAAACTCTTCCCGAGTTTGAATTCCTTCTCGGAGTCTTCTGACAGGGACGCTTCTTGGAAGCGAAGGCACATCTCTTGAATTTGCCTCCCAACCCGGCGCTGTCCCTTCGGAACGTTGGAAAGCGACAGGTTCAGGATGGCCTTTCGGTTCAGCTTGATCCAGGCGAGATACTTCTCTCGGGTCAAACTGTAGGCTTCCTCGAACATCTCCTCGAAGCCCGTTGCGTCGAAGGAACTGAGACCGTATCCGGCTGCTTTGTGTACGCGGCTTCCCATGGGTTCCTACATGTTGATGGGGCCGTAATTACCCCCAGAAACGACCAACACTTCGGCAGCTTCGATGGACCCCACCGGGGTCGGGACGGGAGAGGGCCGCGAGGTTGTGGCTACTCCCCACTTGCTCCGAGCCCACACTGCCTCGAACACCAGGTAGAGCCCGAGCCCCATCAACTGGCAGGACGCGAGCACGCCCCAAGGGACAGAGCCGGCGAACACCTTCAGGAGCGAGCCGAGGATCGTGGTTGAAATCACAGTGTATGTGGCGGTCTTCGCGAAGACCCGGCGGAAGAACACGTGATCCGGGTCCCCTTGCCCGTTGTCGCCGATCCCGTAGTTGCTGTCGTGCCAGATCCTCTCGTGAATGAAACCGAAGGCCCCCATGAGCGCGATGAAGATGAACACGATCTTCGGCGAATGCCCGAGACTCGTGAGGATCGACATGTACCACCCCGACGCCGCGACCATGTAGACGGAGATCTTCCCGGCGCTCCTCCAGTACGAGGAATGAGCCGGCCGATCCGGATCCCAGGGCTCACGTCCCTGGCTCCGATCCCACATACGGAAGGCCCAGAAGAAGGCGGGGTAGACCAGCGGTTCGAAGTGCATCACGAGGAAGAACGGGACCAGGGCAGGCATGCCCGCCTTGATGGCCAGGATGGGGAAGAGCACATCCTCGATCAGCTCCCAGAGCACCGCGACGATGAAGAAGCGCATGCCGTGCTTCTTCCCAAGAGCCCACAGCTCCTTGGCGGTCCCGACGACATTGATCTTCTCCCAGGCCTCGCCAAGGAGCCAGCGGAATGCACGAACGAAGGTCTTCATGGGTGGTTCTACAGCGTGCGGGTTGCGGGGATCAACTGCATGTACAAAAGAGGGAGATCCCCCTTGGCGAGATGACTCAGGATGGTGTCCCGGGCGATGGACGCCAGACACGCGTGATTGATGGTCAACGATGCCTTGAGGGGCATCCGACAAGGACGAGCGTGAGTGTTTTTCGAGTAGAGGAAACAGATTTCATCCGTCTCATCGTCGTACCCGACGTGATCCAGCTCTTGTGCATCCGTAGGCTTGGGGTCGTTCCACGAGTGGGAGCAGATGTAGTGGATCACTTGGTATCTCCCAGGAGCTTTCGCAGCTCGGCTTTGATGCGTGGGTCGGCGATATCGATGCGCGTCTGAACACCATCGTCGGTAACAGCGTCCAGGACGATGTCCCCGTCAGCTTCGTCGATGCAAACGCGCAGGCTTACCTTCTGATACGTCACACGGCCATCCTCGAAGGCGTTCTGCGACGTGGGGCCAGCGACGAAACCCGCGTTTTCGATGTAGTCCATGCCCCTTCTACAGCTTGAGGGGCATGGCGATCAACCTAGGGGGCCGGAGCCCAATCAATCGGCCCGATTGGCTCATCCTCGCCAAGAATATCCGGGATCCTCCCGTCCTTGATGAACACCCCCATGAGCTTCCGGATTCGGCCCATGGTCGCGTCGTTGGGGGGCGGAGCGGTTCGGGGCCGGGGGAGAATCCAGACGAGGTAGAAGGCCTGCTCTGGCGTCAGCTCGGAGGGGGAGACCTTGAAGTAGCTCCTGGAGGCAGGGCCGATGCCATAGAGCCCACGTCCGAACTCGACCACGTTCAGGTAGAGGGCAAGGATCTCTTCCTTGGAGAGGCACGACTCGAGGGCCATCGTCAGGAAACCCTCTTGGACTTTCCGCCCCAAGGTCTTTTCATGCCTGAGCCACAGGTTCTTTGCGAGCTGCATCGAGAGCGTTGAACCCCCACGAATGAACTTGCCCGCCTGAAGGTCATCTCGAATCGAGTTCTCAATCGCTTGCCGAATGAAACCCTTGTGAGAGAAGAAGCCCGGGTCTTCCATGATCGTGAGAGCCGTGATCACATGACGGCTCACTTCACCAAGACGCGTCCAGGATGCAGGGACGTTGGGACCTATTCTGCGTGTACCCTCAGTCCCATCAACTTTCCGGATGGGATAATCGAAGGCCCATCGGAGGGACTTGATCGTAGCCCCATCACAAGTGGCCTTGCATGTGTTGTCAAAAGCGAGACTCACCTTTGGTTGGGTCGACAACTCGAAGGAGAACTTCCCCGTGAAACCAGGAGCCAACTCCTTGAGCGCGTTCCCTTGAAGCTCCACAGGCAGAAGATCGACCCAGGTACGACACGAAGCTTCTCCCATCATGTGTCGAGTCTTTACGTTTGCCGTAAGCACCACAAACCCATTCCGGAATAACGTGACGACCCCCGTCTCAGGGTTGACCTCGAGATTGATACCCGACAACGTGATGGGCGTCGTCGAAAGGCGTTTGTCCTGAACTTGAATCTCTTCGAAGTGAAACGCGAGAACCTGGTCATCCTGTCGAGCGAAGGTAAGCCCTGTTGCATAGACGCCAATCGCAGGGATGTCGGCATGATAGATCCAGGCTACTTCATCTTGAGCATTGATCCTCAAACGATGCAACTTGGTATCGCCAAGTTCGTGCCCCGCAAAGGCCGGGAGCTTCCCCGTAATCTCTTCGATCGCGATCGTCGTGAAGTCGTAATGCACATCCTTCGCGATGATCTCCCCGAACTTTGGATGGTCGATGACCACTTCAGGTACCCCCACCCCGTCGTTCGAGAAGCCAAGATCGGTGAAGGCCGCTGTTACCCCACCTCGTGTGACGGTCCCCTTCAAAGAACCCCCCGCGACTTTCTTCTTCGACCCCCCCGAGGTCTTCGCGGGCCTTTGATCGAGATCCGCCGAGATTGTACCGCCGGAAATCAAGATCTCTTCGGTCTCTTCCCAAGGGACTTCCACGAGATCGAGCGTGCCCTTCACCCAGCCCCGATCGAAGGTCACGTTGTGGAGGAGGACGTGACCCCATTTAGGTTCCACCTTCTCCACCCGGACATCGGGGTAACGCGTGGAGATCTTGTGCCGGGCATACCGCTCTGTTGCCCATGGTGCCAGGGCAAGCAGTACCCCAAAGATCAAACCGAGAAGAAGACCGATATGATAGCGTTTCACGCTATGCGAATACACCGTCAGACGTACAATTTGGAGACCCACAGGATAAGTATCTCTTCGCGGGTTGTTTCCACACCCCGCAGAGAAGCCTTCCGTACACTCTCCTCCGCACACTCTCGAATTTCGATGTGCGGGTTCATGTCAAACTCTTTCTCTTTTGAAAAGTTCCGTTCGGCCAGAGTCTCTCGGAGCACTTCGCGAAGAATGGCGAATCGGCCAACACTCGGGAAATTCAAAAGGAGGCTTTTCAGCGGAGCATTTGCGGCCAGTTCCGCCGCAGAGGACATATCGGTCTCTTTTTCCACAGGGTAGTCCTCAGCTCGACGACCACACGATGTAGGTATCCAAAGGCAAGCAAACCTCCCGAACGTCCTTGGGAAGCTCTGCGATCTTGGCCTCTGCCTCTGCTTTTTGTTCAGCCGTGGGCTTGAGAATGAGTTGGGAAATAGAGAAGGGCTCACTGCATTCGTCGAAACGATACAACATCACACCACAGAACCCTGGGCGAACACCCGAAGAGCCGGAGTAGAGCATTTGGAAACCCAGATCCTCAGGACCATCGATCTCCTCGTTGAGGACACCCTCGGGCTCTATACGGTTTTGAATCTCATCTGTGAATGGGATTCCGTAGATGATGTTGGCGATGGCGTAGCTCATGGCGAATCCTTACTTGCACCTACAGTGTCCGCGCCAGTGGTCGTCTGCATCGGTGCAACCAGGTTCAGGACGGTTGGAAGCCTCCCGGACATCTTGTGCGAGCTTTCGAGCAGCCTGCTTCGGAATCGTGAAGCTCACGAAACGCCCCTCAGAGTTCCGAAGTTGAATGGACACATTCACCCCATCCCCAGTCACCATGTGGTGCATCTCTTCTGGGAATGGCTCAATCAGGTAATCGACCCCTTCTGTGAGTCGAATCTGGGACAGATGCGGCAAGGGGGCCACATTGCGGATCGCTGCCAGGATGTCGCACCCGCAATGTGGCGTTACAATGCGATCAGGTTTCCCCTCTTGGTTTTTCAAGAGGATGAGATTGTGCTTCGCCCTGTTCGTGCAGTATTTGCAAGTATCCGTTCTCAAGGGGAAGCTTTCTTTCTGGCACGACGTTTCTTGGGGAGCGTGTCCTCGAACCGTTTATGCTGAGGGCCCACCGTTTCGACGTTCGCATCAAGATGACCGAAGTGCACTTGGAGTCGAAGACCGATGTTGTTCCCTTCCCCGAGTTGCTGCGCGAGCCAACCAACACAAGGGAGTTCTTTTCCAGGGAGGCTTTCGTGACAAGCCATCAAGGCTCGGCTCCCTCGAATGTCTCCCGGAACAGCGATAGTGTTCTCGAGCTTCTTGTGGAGGGCGACACTATACCCATTGGGGATATCATGGGGGTCGACTCCCTTCTTCCAGGGACATTTCGTGCATTGACGACGGGGCGGGGGCTTCTCGGACATAGGAACCTAGTGGGGCACCATGGTGAGGGCGTAGTTCGCGACTACGATCGCTGTCCCCGCCGCGGAGATCTTGAGACCCCATTTGATGGATGTCGGGATGTTCTCCCCCTGCGCCGATTTCTGAATGAAACCGGCGAGAGCGAATGAGCACATACAGCCCAGAAGGAAGGCCCAGAAATGGACGGTAGGCATAGAAGACGGTCTACTGGAAAGAGGCAATCAGCCCCTTGGAGATGAGCCACCCGATGAGTACGACGAGATCGGCCGCGAGACTCAACATGATGCTCCAGGCAGATGCTCGACCTGGCTTCTCATCTCCCGCCGTGATCAGGGTGAAAAAGAAGATGGCGAAGAAGAGAGGGTAAAGGGCGAACAACAGGACCCAGAGGTTCATGACTTCTTACCTACACCGGAAGATCAACTTCACGCTGCGGCAGCCGCATCCCAGTCGGGCACTTCGTAGAGGAGCCGAGTCGAGCCGACGAGCTTCCGGTTGACACTCGTCGACTGAATGAACACGGCGTACTCATCGAGATGTGCCGGACGGAGGCGCACGTCTTCGTCGTGGAGCGGAAGGCTGAGCATCTCACGAGCCCGGGGACCCGTGAAGAGATCACCCGTCCGGCGATTCATGAGAACGATTTCCTTGGTGCCCTGGACCGTCTCGGGCTTCGTCAGCTCGTAGAACCCTCGCCCCTTACCGAAAGCGACGCCTTGAGCCTCACAGAAGGCTTTGATGGCCATGTCCCGATCGACCGTGAGCACCTGGAACCGACCGGGCGGGACAGCCCGGAGATCGGTCGAAGCCATCGACGTGGCGACCGCACGACCCCGGAGACGAGCGAAGATGGCGTCGAGGTTCCGATTCATCCGACCCGAGCCCTGGATCTCCGTCTCGTAGCGCTGGAGATCCTCTTCCCCCGCTTGGCGATAGGCAACCGCCAAGAGCAGCTCGTTGATGTTGTTGAACTGGTCGAGCTGAAGATGGTAGCCGCCCGAGACCGACGCGATCGTGGAGTAGAAGCTCGTCGCGTGCCTCCGGTTGAGACACTGAACGCCGTAGATCCGAACGCCGAGATCGTTGAGGGCTCGAGCTTCGTTCCTCCAGTCGAGGCGGTGACGGTTCTGCGCCTCGGTCGCTGAGTGCGGAACCTCGTCTCCGATCATCACGAGAGCTTTGGATTCCCCGCTCGTCCAGTTGAATCCCCGTGCTTCGTGGAGCACGGCTTCATAGGCCTCAGGAGCATCGCCGCCGCTCGTGGATTCGACCCGCTCGACGAAGCGCGTGAGGCTTCGGAGATCGGTCGACAGCTCATGCTTCGAGATCATCCGAGGACCGTCGCAGTAGTCGCCATGAGCGATGATGCCGATCCGGATCCCGGGGATCTCTGCGAACTGCCGCCGGATGAGCTGTTCGACGTTGCGCCTCACCTGTGTGAGGCAGGGATACATCGATCCCGTGGTGTCGAAGCTGATGAGAAGCTCGCGGGCGGGCGTCGTCAGGGTGGGAGGTGCCGGAGGAGTTGCTGCTGAGGTTCGTGCTCTTGCCATGGGGATCTATTACACCGTCATCCGGGCATTCACGAAGGTTGTGTATCTGTCCGGAGGGATTGAACTTCCTCTTTTTCGGGGACTCCCAATGATGGTGTTGCCCCCTCCATGCGTATCCCCCTTGAGATCTCCTCCTTCGATCAGACGGGCTTCTTCTTCGTTCAGATCCTCGACAAGTCCCAGAAGATCGAGCGGAATGAACGGAGACATCTTCCCGGCGACGTAGGCCCACCGACCATCGGCGCGTTCCCGAACGGAAACGAATGCACGAATACCATCGGCGAACATGGCGGTACGAGCTTGCGCCCCAATCTCGCGAACCATCGCCCATCCAGGCCCACCCCCAATGCGATCGTACTTCACCTGAAGGGGGATCGACTCCCCTTTCCCGGTCACATGACGGAGGATACGGTTCTCGACATCCGTGATGATTCCAGCGTAAGCACCTGCGTTCTTCTCCTCCAATTGCCCCGTCGCACGGAAGTTTCGGTAGGGTTGAAACACCCACGCGAGTTCTTCGAGGATGGGAAGGTCAATCGGGAAAGGATAGGCCCCGGCTGTGCAGTCGAGCGCATCTTCCATCGCGACGAGTCGGTTGACGAGGGGATTCATCGTTCCAGCAACGAGATGCCGGTGTCGCAGCAACGTTACCGCTGTGCAGACATCCTCATCGCAGTCTTGAACGTCCACCCACTTGATGGGGAACAGCCCTTGTCGGATGGCCATCAAGACCTGGGCACAGGTTGAGCGTGTGGCCAGGCGATCGACCTCTTCGTGATGGTTGAAATTGACCCTATGCCCCTTGGGGTCAAACCGGGGGCCGACGTTCACATACCCGTCGAGGGCAACCGAATTGGTTGGCGAATGGGAGCAATACTCCTCCCAGGAGACGGTCTCCATGGGATGAACGATGAGATCGATCACGGAATGCCTTTCTACGGCTTGAGGACCCGCATACGAACCCCAGCACCAGGTTGATGAGTCAACCTGAACATTCCGTCGCCGAGGTTATCGATGTGGGGCAGAACCTTACAGGTCTCTTCCGTTCCCACGTTCTTGAGCTGGAAGCTACCATCCCCGTTGTCGAAAGCAGAGGCTTCTGAACTCGCTCGAAATTCAGGTGCGGGTGAGAATGGGGCGGAAGTCTCTTCGACGTAGATCTCCACCGTCTGGTCGTGGAGCCGGTACATCTTCCGGGGGTCCAACCAGAACACCCGGCGCCCGTCTGCGGGATGAAGCACGTATTCGGGTTCCCCTCCGTAGCCAGGGTCGATGCTCAGCACACCCACACCGAGGTCAACTTCTTCTCCGACATCAGGTTGTGAGGGCTTGATCTTGAGGAACCAATCCCCCACGTGCGAGCTGGGGCGAGATTCGATGACTTTGGCAGTCAGACGTACTCGCTTCCCACTCAAGCTATCCATGATCTGCTGGTTGTGGACAAGTTCCGTTTGTGCGGAGCCGTCGAAAGGCTGGTGTGCCAGATGGATCGCTCCGTAACGATTGCTCCGACGCTCATTGCCTTCCCACCCAAAGATCCCTTTGCCCATCATCTCTCGCATCGCATCACCTGTATGTCGTGTCGAAGGAGACAAGTTCGACTCCCTCGTATTCATAGTCACGCTCTTGAAGAAGCTCCCATGCCGTCTTCCCGTCTTTGTCAGCGACAGCTTTCTGTATTGCCCGGAACTGACGGGTTTTTTCTCGGTGGCTCAGAACCTCCCGCTCATATTCACGGAGAGCAGAGAGAGCACTGAGCTTGACACTCCCCTTGAGTGCAAGAATTTCCTGCATGTCCGTGTAGTCAGGCTTCTTGGGGTCCGGGTCCTTTGAGGGGTCATTGTACCAATAACCAACCTCGAGCCTCCCTTCGAGGATCATGAGAGCCACCTTGTGGAGCATGGCTTCACAAGGGATGTTGAAGTGCCGATCCCCATGCTTCTCCCTCAAGATGAGGAGCTTCGGGGTGAAGGGGGGTATGGCTGCGGATTTCACAGGGTGTCTTCTCCCAGTTGCAGCTCGTTGCATCGGACGGAGAGCTTCCGAACGCAGTCCTTCCACTTCCGGCCCGCTTCTTCTCGAAGAATCTCTTCGGCCATGAGCGTATCGAAAGCCTCTCCCGTCAAGCTGGACTTCGCCGGACAGTGATACTGGTAGACCTTGATGAGCATGTAACAGGTCTTGTAGTACGATGTGGACCCGACCCCTGACCAGGCAACGTGCCCTCGACCCCGGACGAGCATGTAGTTCGCGACTCGCGGTTTGGGGGAAGGCGGGCGGTAGACGATCTCCAGGGGTTTCCCGAAGTCGACACCTGGCGTTTTGAGCGTTTCACCCACAGCTCCCGTTCCTGTGTACCGGACCTGGAACTTGAACACATAGGTCATGATGTGCCTCTACAAGTCGGCGCGATGCCTGATCAACGCGGGTCAGGCATCCCCAATGGCGACTGGGGGCAGGATCAAGATGGATACTTGCACCGAAGTGTCCAGGCTGCCGGGGGGCGTTTTATCCAGGAGGACCCAGACAGCGCACCCCGTGGGGCTGTTTTCCACCTCGCTCGCCCTCCGCTTCAATTCCTGATACCATGAATGATCGGCCCCTGGGGGAGCCGTGCGGGAGATCTTCTCCAACATCTCCGTCCGCACAAAGGCCTTCAGATTAAGGACTCCGTGATGGGACGCTCCAACGATCACGATGTCGTCTGTCCCGCGCTCTCGAGCAGTTTTGTAGAAAAGATCAGTGATCTGAGTTTCGAGCGATTTTTCGAGGGCGAGAAGATCCATGATCTCTCCTTACACCGTCTTGGGGGTCAAAGCTTCACTCGTTCCCCGGAGCAAAGAACCGTCAACCAAGGGTCGAATGGATCAGCCACGTGATCTCCGTCCCCGTACGGGCGATTGCATCCCGGACAGATACAATCCTGACCCGCCCTCCAAAACGATTCCCGGAGAGGGTCGTCTACCTCTCCCCGAAGGAGCAGAAGGGTCTGTATGAAACGACGGGCAGCTCTTCGAGCGCCGAGAGGATTTACAGGTTGATCCACAGGGGCCTCGTTCTGTAGTACACACATGAGCACCCGCCCCAACGCCTTTTGCACCTGGCTCGACACCTTCCTTGACGAGAAGGGCATCGATCTCGAACAAGTTCTGGAAGCGGAGGGCCCCAGCGGGACTAACTGGATCCCCGTCCAGTGCATCGTCGACCTCATGAAGCAGACTTCTTCTTCGGAGCAGGCCGGACTCAAGACGATGCTCGTCAAGCTCGACTTCGCGAACAGGCCGATCGTCCCCTACTTCGCGCACCTCGCCAAGGCGGTTGCGAAGTAGGCTACTTGGTCCGGTGTATTGCGGACGAAAGAGCCAAGCGTTTCAGTCGGAGAGTTGTCGCTTCGGCTGGCGTTGTTGCTGCCATCACCGTTCGGAATCCGTCAACTTCGTCGAGGAAGTAAAGGAGAGCTTGTGCTTTTTCCTTCACCTCCTTGAGGTGTTTGACCTCTTTGGACAGGGCGTTCAGCAATTCTTCTGCTGGCATGTGCGTCGTCATTTCTCAGCCCTCCGTGAGCAGCCAGTCTTCAAGAAGATGATCCCAGCATGTCTTGGGAACCTCAGCACGCCGTTCCCACGCTCGTTTGCAGCCCGGACAGAGGGGAGTAGAGGTCCCATTTGGGAACCATCCCTCCCCCCTGCACAGGCGACAGAAATCAAGCGTGTGTCCGAACATGGCAGATGTCAGGAATACCGCGCTGCCAAAGCACGAAGCGTGGGGTTGTTGGGGTTTTCCTTGTACACGGCTGTGAATAACTTGGGGAGTCCCCCGTTCGAATTGAAACGCATTACGAGGTCACAGCACACGTTGTGAAGAGTTCCTGGAGCAGTTATTGTCTCCAGGTTTTCTCCAAGCACAAAGGTGCAAAATTGAGCGAGGCTTTCTCGGCGGGGGAAAGCCGAGAGGAGAGCGTCCACGAACAGCTTGCTTTCCGGCCCGGAAATCGAAACTGGCCAACGTGATCCCCGCTGCTCTTGCAGCTCGAGGGAGGACTTCTCAAAAACACGCCAGGGAGAGCGTCCCTCGCTAAGACGCTTGGCATTGCTGAGCCAGATGGCGAGCCCCGGATGATCGTCGAGTTCCACCAGGTCTCGCAAGATCTGCTCCCCCGGATTTCCAACATCCGGGAGGCGAGCTTTGATCCTTGTATCATAGCCCGCGAGAAGACTTTCGCGGCTAAAGGCGAGGCCAGCTTGAATGGCCGCCGCGTGAAGCTCCAAACAAACGCTGTGCCCGAGCTTCTTCGAGGCGATCGGAGGAGCTGGAAGCGAGCTACCTCCCGCCTCCACGAAAGGGGGGGTGCTCCCGCTGGCCTCCTCGTCAACGATCTCGAGGTCGGGACGCTTGTTGACCGGCGTACGCTCCCACAGATCGTTGGCCACGGGGTAACGCCGCTGGAACGTCGCCAGAGCATTCGGCTTGTGAGCCTCGTTGAAGATCCCTCGCGCGATCTCCGGATCCCGGATCACGAGGATCCTCGACTTGACCGCCATGGAAAGGAATTGCGCCGTCGTTCGGAGGTCCCCCTCGTTTTGAATGCCCTCCCACTCCTCGTTCGTGTACTCACAGACGAGACCGGGCGAAAGCAGGGCCCTCCCTGTGTAGAGGGGGTTCTCGACCGTGGTCTCCCGGCGCGGGCTCTCCCCGGGCTGGAGGGGCTTCACAGGACGACCGTCGACCATGGGCCGGGCCACCATCCTGAGGCCCTTCACGAGGCCCTCCACGCGCTCCACGGTGGCCTTCCGGTTCAGGGTCTTGTCCTGGTTCAGGAGCAGGAAAGCCTGGTTCTTGGTGCGGCTCGAAAGCTCGCGGCAGATCTTGGATGGCTTCGACGGAGCTGCCCCATCCTTCCCCTCTTCCAGGGCGTCCACCAGGAGATCGACATCGACATCGATGAGATCGTCCGGGAGCGTCGGCTTGTGGGTCGTGCTCGGCTTTGTGCTCGTCTCAGCCGAGAACACCGTAGCGAGGGCCCGAGCGATGAACAGGGGGACGCCGCACTTGGCGAGGCTATCCGCGTTCATCTCGGAGACCCCAAGAGCGGTTCGACCCCCATGATCGCGGATGGACTTCCGCACGAGCTTGTAGTCGACCGTCTCCTCCCCCTCCTCGGCAGCCGCATTGTAGTCGGCGATCGACTTCTCGATCAGTCCCATCATCTCGTCGTAGCTTCGCATGTAGCGCCTTCCTTTGGTCTTCGTTCTATCTTGGGTTACACCGGGCGGACCCCCAAGACGGTGTAAGAATTGGGGATGGATCAAGGATCGGCCCCCTTCTCAGGAGTCCCGCAGAACTATCGCCGTGGGAAGAAGCTCGCCGAAGACGTGCTCGCCAAGTACTTCGAGGCCTGTGAAAGTGCTCGAAGTCAAGCATGGGAGGGAAGTACGTGATCTACAACATCCAGCCAATCGCGACGGAGCACTACGATATCCTCCAAAAACGGGGGATCCGTCGCGATTTTGACGAGTGGATCGCGATCTTGGTGTATCATCGGGATGCTTACGTGAAAGGCCCGGCTGACAAGCCGTTCATTCCTGCAATCCGAACACTGGCGTAAACACCCGAGGCAACATCATGGGCTTGAACGTAAATCTTGTTGAGATGCTCGGTCTCCCCACCGATGTTGTGTGCCCGCACTGTGGGGTACTGATACCCACGCACTTCGACGACTTTGACATTGAGTGTTATGTCCCCAAAAAGGGCGTCATCAAGTTCGAGTCCCATGAGTGCTCGAACTGTGAGAAACCTTTCTCTGTGAAGTGCAAGGTCGAATTGACCTCAACCAAAATCAAAAAGGGATAACAACATGCTCCCCCGTCGCGTGATCGTCGATCATACTTTGGATGTTATGGAATGCCTTCTCCTCCGAAACATCGGGGAGTCAGAGGCGAATGCCGTCCAAATGGTCGCGAATCTGGGGAAGTATCTCCCGATGGTCGTTCATCGACGGGACGAAGCGCGGAGAGAGAAGAACCTCCTCTCCGCGCAATTCGCCAAGGCTTCTCCTGAAGAACGCGAACAACTTCGGGAGAAGTCGAAGGCACTCGATATCTCGATCCGGGTTGACGAGATCGATTTCAACACGAAAGACAGCCAGATCCGGGAGTACGAGGCCATGATCCCCAACATCCCGGATCCGGAAATTCCCCTTCCCTCCTACCTCTCGGCGGAGCAGGTCGCCTGGAAACGCACGATCCTTCGTCGTGTTCATCGGCTCATCGCCGAGGAGAACGCATGAGTCATCTCATCATGTATCTCATCGTTCGCGAATCGCTTGGGATGAGTCCAGGGAAGATCGGAGCCCAATGTGGGCATGCCGTACGAATGGCGCTGTACGACTATTTCCAGAACTCCCACTCCCCTGAGAACGCGGAGAAGATGCAGAGATGGTTCACAGAGGGTGGTCCGAGGCACTCCACCAAGGTCGTCTTGCGGGCCGATGACAAGGAGTGGGAAAAGCTCAAGGCCTACCCCATGCAAAAATACATCGTCCAAGATGCGGGCCTGACAGAGATCGCTGCGGGTTCAGAAACGGTCATGGCGTGCTGGCCGATGGCACAAGAAGATCGTCCCAAGATCATGCGAAGGTTGCAAACGTTATGAGTCGAGATCTCGTCCAAAAACGACTCTTCGAGTTGGTTGGAAAGGTCGAAGACCTCGCAAAAGAACTCGAATCCGAAGTAGACCTTCTTCGCAAAACGATCATAAGCAACCGCGAGGATGTGTTCGGGATGAAGACGGTCATACATGGTCTTCGCGTAAAAGCAAATCGCCTGGGGGAATTCTCTGCCCGACTTGATGAGCTACACAGCTTCAAGTACAGGCTCCCCGAGACCCCCAAGTACGTTTCTGATGCTGAGCGTCGTGAGATTGAACGGAGAACGGGGGAGGAAGAGGGACCATCCAGCGGGAGTTGATCGTCGACCCTTCCCATCTGTAGTAGACACATGAGCACGCACGAAGCCCCCTCCGCCGCTGCTGTGAACGCGACCGTTGCCCGTTGGGCCGCGAAGCATCCCGAGCTGGCTGC